>Ga0105047_10000188_pt1 | contig 93750 bp, 81 predicted proteins | sample MAT04_FD_78384 | JGI IMG/M metagenome (GOLD analysis project Ga0105047, IMG submission 78384) | Freshwater microbial communities from Lake Fryxell liftoff mats and glacier meltwater in Antarctica - MAT-04 (megahit assembly) | ecosystem: Environmental > Aquatic > Freshwater > Ice > Liftoff... | reverse complement strand
GCGACGTCGATCACAGGATCACTCATGCTTCACGCGCTATCCACGTACGCGCGGACTGACAGTCAAGGTTCGCGAAACGACCAACACGGAGCCACGCGCAGGACACGCAGTGTCCGAGCATGGCGAGTACCGGCGGCCGAAGGCCGACCTTTACTGGCAGTCCGCGCGCAGGCACGCTGGTAAATCCCGAGCGAGCCCCACCCACCCGGTGGAGACTCACGGACACCGACGCGAGGCAGGATACCAACGCTCATCGCGAGCGCCGCTCCCGCTCCCGCTCCCGCTCCCGCTCCCGCTCCCGCTCCCGCTCCCGCTCCCGCTCCCGCTCCCGCTCCCGCTCCCGCGCCGACGCGATCGTTGCGCAGCGGGTATCCTCGCAGCCGATGATGACCTGCACATTCGACGGTGACGTGCGGGCGCTAGCCCGAGCGCATCCGTGGACCACAGCGACCGCGAACCCCGCGCATCGCTACTACGATTTCCGAGCGACTCCAGCGCTCATCCGAACCTCGCTCGAAGACCTGCTGCCGTGGACCCACCATCCGGCGATCGAGACCTTCTACGCGCTCCTCGAGTGGCTCAACGGCCCAAACTCGACGCTCGAGTCGAACGACTGCGCGTTCGAAGGCCCCGAACCATGCGAAGACGTCGAGGGACGAGGTCCTCTCCAGTGCTCCGGACGGGTGATGCTGCTCTTCCGAGATCTCGCCCGCAACGTAGAGGGCGATGACCTGATGCAGCTGACGGGCGCGCTGCATGCGGCGCTCGCTGGGATGGATCAGCGCTTCGAGCGAGGCGTCGTCGGCACCACGCTCATCCCCGTGGACTACGTCACCCGCGCCGCGCCAGCATCCCAACATGGCTCGCAGCTGATGCTCTCGTTCTGGGCGTGGGGCCGCTCCGAAGACGAGTGCATGGCGAGCTTCGACCGGGTCCTGATGAACTTCGAGCGGGCCGTGCGCGAGGTGAGCGCGGCGAGCCGATGACGTCGGCGCTCAGGCGCCTCAAGGGGTGACGTCGCGACTGATGATGTTCGCACCAACTCGAAGGGTCAGCCCCGCGAAGACGAGACACCCGACGGCATACCCGACCTGAAGCGCCACCCCCTCGGAGACCGCGTCGACGAGCGCGTAGCCGATGCCCAGGGACAGCAGGCCGATGAAGAACGACGTGTACTGCATCGAGGTACGCACGTCGCTCGACAGCGACGAGATGACGGTGCCCTGGGCGCCGACGAATGCGCCCGACGCCGGCGCCCCGAGCAGGAAGGCCACCCACCACGCGGGAGAGCCGCCCAAGGACGCGGAGTACGGCGCGAGGATCTCGAGGCTCCCGAAGACGAGCGCGCTAATCCCCACGAACGCGAGATGAAAGGCGAACGGGATCACCAACGCGCCAGCGAGCTTCCCCGCGAGGAGCTCGAACCGGGTCACCGGCGCGAGCATCAGGAACGGGAGTGTCGCGTCGTGCGATCGTGGAGCACCGAATTGCCCGAGGTGATCGTGACGAAGAGCGGGACGTACATCGAAGGCCACGGCGAGCAGGTCACCGCTTCCGCACCTCGGCGCAGATGGCGTTCCGACGACGGTCGCCCGCGCCGTGACGTCCTGCGCGGCCGCGGTGCTCGCGCTCGCCACGCGCAGCGCGATCTGGAGGACGACACGCTGACATCCGGCCACTGCGCGATGCTACGCCGAGTCGCTCTCGCCGCACAGATGTCCCCGACACCGCGCGTCTCCTCTCCCGGTCGTGGCGTTGAAGGAGGGCCAAGCACCGTTCGACGCGCTCCGTACTTGCTCGGCCGCGCACCTCGGCGTCGCGGGCCGCGCGGACACCGTCGCTCGCATCGCGCTCGCGCAAGACTTCGAGCGCGAGGCGAGCGCCTCGGTCGTGCGTGACCCGCTGGTGCTTTCGCGCATCGCGCAGGCGTACTTGCTCGCGCTCGACGAGCTTCGAACGAGCGAGACCTACGACCTCAACCTCCCCTTCCTCACCGCGAACGAGCGCGGCCGCGCGCACTTCCGACGCACGCCGGGCGGCGCACCTCCTCGCCGAGCTCGCCACCCGCGAGCCGAACCTCGACGCACCGCGATCACCAGCCGAGGCCGCCCTCCGCCACCACCGAGAAGAAGAAGGGCTGGTGGCCCTTCTGAACCTGCCGATTCGATCCCGTTGGCACGGCCACCTACGAATGGCGCGAGGGCCTCCGCAACGCGATCCCTTCAGCCATCCGACCTTCGTTTGCGTCTTTGCGTGTTTGCGTCTTGGCGCGAGAACTTCTCGGGGCGCACTGCGGGTGACCGTCACTCCCGCGCGAGATGGATATTGTACAGGTCGCCGAGTCGCACGGATCCGTCGCCGCGATCACCGGTGATCGAGAAGTCGAAGGGGACCGTGTTGCCCTCGCTGGCGACGCAGCCGGAGGACGTGCACGCGCAGGTGCCGCCTTGGCACAGCGAGAACAGGGGCAGTCCACGATCTGCGGACCTCCGGGCGCATCGAGGTAGCACCCGTCGGCGCCCGAGCCGTAGCCGTAGTTGGGCGCGCATCGGTACGTCTCGCCGTGTTCGTCCAGTGCGTACGGCGTCTGGAGCTGGCACCAGAGCCGGCGAATCGCCGCCTTGAACGGCACGCGACCTTCGCGCGCCCAGCCGTCGATCACGGGCTCGACCATCGCGCGCATCGTCTCCACGTTCGTCGTGAGCGCCGCGGCGCCGAACGCGGGCTGCAGCAGCTTGCGCGCGTCGCGGTGTGGACCGCCATCGAGCATCACCGGCGACGCGAAGGTCTCCTCGTCGGGGCCGAAGCCTTCGAAGAAAACCCGCCAACCGATGGCCGCCGACCACAGCCCCTCTTCGTTGCGCGCGATCCGCTCGATTATCACCGGGTCGTGCACCCGCTCGATCATCGGGCACTGCAACCAGACGCTCGGGACATCCTGCAGTGCACCCGGGTCTGCGGCGGGAGAGTTCGTGACCTCGACCTGCTCCTCGTGCAGGCCGTCTGTCTGCGCAACGCATGTCATCCAGTCGATGCTCCCAACTGTCCATCCTTCGGAGGGCACGAGTTCCGTTGCGCGATGTCCGCCAGCGGAAGCTACAACTGCTTCGAGACGTGCGACAGCGACCGAGATGATTGCTTCTACGTCACGTTCGCGACGGCGTCGCTACCCTTTGACACGCCAGCAGGCTCGACCGTGCCTCGACATGCGAAGCTCGGGGGGTATGCTCGCCGGTATGACCGCCTTGAAGATCGCCGTCAGCCTCCCTGAGCCGCTGGTGGAGCACGTGCGCAAGCAGGTCCGTCAGGGGCGAGCCGCGTCCGTCAGCGCCTATGTCGCCGAAGCACTGGCGCAGAAGGCCGATAGCGATGACCTCGCCGCGATGCTCGAGGAGCAGCTGGCGGCGAGCGGCGGACCCATCTCGCGCACCGAACGCGCGTGGGCCGACCGCGCGCTCGGCATCAAGCCCAAGCGCAAACGGTGAGCGGGCTGACGCTCGATGCGGGTGCGCTGATCGCAGCCGAGCGCGGCGACCGTGCGGTCATCGTGCTCTTGGCCCGGGCGCGCGAGGCCCGGCTGCAGCTAGCCATCCCAGCGGGCGCGCTGGGCCAAGCCTGGCGCGACGGGCGACGGCAAGCGCTCCTCGCGCGCTTGGTCGCGGCGAGCGACGTCGTCATCGTGCCGCTCGATGCGCGTACGGCTCGAGAGGCCGGTCAGCTCTGCGGCACGACGGGCACCCGCGATGTGATCGACGCATCGGTCGTGCTCTGCGCGCGAGCACGGGGCCACGCGATCGCCACCTCCGACGCGGGTGATCTTCGCCGCCTCGACCCCCACGTGCCGTTGATCGAGATCTGAAGCGAGGCGACGCCGCTCTCGCGCGTGGATGAGTGCTCGCTGCGAGAACCCGACGGGTCAGCGCGCGATGGGCGCCACGATGGCGGCCGTCGCTCGCACGTAGTCGGCCGGGGCCAAGAAGATCTGCAGGCCCCGCTGACCCGCGGATATCGAGATCACCTCGTGGACCTCGATCCACTCGTCGACGACCACCGGGAATGCCTTCTTGCCGGCGAGCGCAGTGACCCCGCCGCGGAGGTAGCCCGTCAGCGGCTGCACCTCCTTGAGCGCGACGAGCGCAGCGCTCTTCCAGCCCTTCCCTTGGTCCTTCAGCGCGCGGGCTACGGCTTTCAGATCGAGCTCGGCGCCACCCGCAACGACGGCGAACGCGTGCTCGCGCTGATCACTCTGGACCACCAACGTCTTGAACACCTGCTCCAGCGGCAGGCCCACCTTGGCCGCCACGGTAGGCGCCGAGAGATCGCTCTCGTCGACCTCATACGGATGCAACGTGTACCCGATGTCGAGGGCATCGAGCGCTCTGACCGCGTTGGTCTTCGCGATGGCCGTGCTCACCCCGCGAAGGTGAACGATGCACGGCGGACGCACCAGCGCCTCAGCTCGTGAGCAGGAACCCGAGCACGACCGACAGCAGACCGATCGCCGCGTCGTACGCTGCACTCGCGACCAGCGCTCCGGCGGCCGTCTCCACATGACCGCGCGCCTGGCGGTCGTCGTGCATGGCATCGGCGCGCGCATAGAGCCGCCGAGACACCCGCCACGCGATGCCCGCCGCCGTCTGCAGGAGCACACCCGACAGGGCGGCACCAGCGACGCCATCGAGGCTCGCCCACGCGACAGCGGAGAGCACGATGGCCAGCGGCCCGGCGCACAACGCGAGCGCGGCGGCACGCGAACGAATGCGGTGTGCCGCGCGCAGCCCAATCACCAGGATCAGCCCCTGCACCACGAGCGCCCACAGCATCGCGCGATGGTGCCACGGCGGCCTCGCCGTGCGGGCTCATTTTGCGACTGCGGTGCACCGACGGGTCGGGCCCCGAGTCGTGTAGAGTTCCCACGTGCCCGAGCTGCCCGATCTGAGCGCGTACCTCGATGCGCTCGAGACCCGCGTCGTCGGTCGGACGCTGTCGCGCATTCGGTTCGCGAGCCCTTTCGTGCTTCGGAGTGTGAGCCCGAGCGTGTCCGAGGTGTTGCCCCGTGAGGTGGTGGGGCTCGAGCGGATCGGCAAGCGCATCATTCTCGTCCTGAAGGACGAGCGCTTCGTGGTGATCCACCTGATGGTCTCGGGCCGCTTTCAGTGGAAGGACGAAGGCAACGCGAAGGTGCCTGGGCGGCTGGGATTGGCCGCCTTCGATCTCACCGATGGGGACGCACCTGCGGGCACGCTGCTGCTCACCGAGGCGAGCACCAAGAAGCGCGCGAGCATTCATATGGTCCAGGGTCGGGAGAACCTCGCGGCGTTCTCGCGCGGTGGCCTGGAGCCGATGGGCGCTTCGTTTCAAGACTTCGCCGCTGCGCTTCGTCGAGAACGGCACACGCTCAAACGCGCGCTCACCGATCCCCGGGTCTTCTCCGGCATCGGCAACGCGTACTCGGATGAGATCCTCCATCACGCGAAGATGTCGCCGGTCAAACGCAGCGACACGCTGAAGGACCAAGAGGTCGCCCACCTGCAAGCGTCGGTCGAGAAGGTGCTTGCGATGTGGACCGAGCGCTTCCGCGCCGAAGCGAAGGTGGCATTCCCCTCGAAGGTCACCGCCTTCCGGCCCGAGATGGCGGTGCACGGCAAGTTCGACCAGCCGTGTCCCGACTGCGGCAGCAAGGTGCAGCGCATCGTCTACGCGGAGAACGAGTCGAACTACTGCGCGCGCTGCCAGACCGGCGGCAAGCTCCTCGCGGACAGGTCCCTCTCGCGCCTGCTCAAGGACAACTGGCCCAAGACGATCGACGAGCTCGAGGGGAAGTAAACCAGATTGGGGCGTCGCTCTACTGGCGCGTCGCGAGACGGTTTCTTCGCGCGCTCGCATTTGCGACCATGCGCCATGCGCTTCCTCGACGCCCCCGCCCGCGCGGCCCTCCGCACCCTCAAGAGCGAACCCTTCTCCATCCGCGAGGCCCTGAAGGATCCCGCGCGCCTCCCTCGCTTCACGTTGAAGCACGAGGACATGATCGCCGACTTCTCGAAGTCGCTGGTGCCCAGCACAGCGCTCGCAGTGCTGCTGGATTTGGCCGAGCAGTGCGAGCTGTCCAAGGGCATCGACGCGATGTTCTCGGGCCAGGCGATCAACCTCACCGAGGGACGCGCCGTGCTGCACACCGCGCTGCGCAACCGAAGCGAGCGCGCCATTCTGGTCGACGGCAAGGACGTGATGCCGGACGTGCGGGAGGTCCTCAGGGAGATGCGCTCCTTCGTCGGCAAAGTACACGACGGAACGTTCGCATCCGCGACCGGCAAGCCCTTCACCGACATCGTGAACATCGGCATAGGCGGATCGGATCTGGGGCCCGCGATGGTGGCCGAGGCACTCGAGCCCTACTGGCATCCTCGTATTCGCCCGCATTTCGTCTCCAACGTGGATGGCGCGCATTTGGGCCGCACCCTCAAGCGCCTGAACCCCGAGACCACGCTCTTCGTGATCGCGAGCAAGACGTTCACCACGCTCGAGACGCTCGCGAACGCCAAGAGCGCGCGGAGCTGGATCACCGGCCCGCTCGGCGACGCCGCGGTGGCCAACCACTTCGTCGCGGTGTCGACGAACTTGAAAGAGGTCGCTTCGTTCGGCATCGACCCCGCAAACGCGTTCGGCTTCTGGGACTGGGTGGGCGGCCGCTACTCGCTGTGGAGCGCCATCGGTCTACCAGTAGCGCTCGCGGTCGGGATGGATCACTTCGAGTCCTTGCTCGAAGGCGGCTACGTGATGGACGAGCATTTCCGCACCACGCCGCTGACAGAGAACCTTCCGGTGATCTCCGCGCTGCTCGGCCTCTACTACTCGGATGTGCTCGAGGCAGACACGTTCGCGGTGTTGCCCTACGACCAGTCGCTCGCGCGCCTGCCTGCGTGGCTCCAGCAGGGCGATATGGAGAGCAACGGCAAGAGCGTGACCCGCGACGGCGTGCGCATCACCGAGTACCAGACCGGGCCCATCGTCTGGGGCGAGCCGGGCACCAACGGACAGCACGCGTTCTACCAGCTCATCCACCAAGGCACGCGCTTGGTCCCCGTCGAGTTCTGCGCGCCGCTGCACTCGCACTACGATCTCGGCGAGGTGCCGCACCATCAGATGCTGCTCGCCAACCTGATCGCGCAGAGCGAGGCGCTGATGGTGGGCAAGTCTCTCGAAGAAGTGAAGACCGAGCTCCGCGCTGCAGGCAAGAGCGACGAGCAGATCGAGAAGCTCGCCCCCCACAAGGTCTTCAGCGGCAACCGCCCCAGCCACGTGGTCCTCTTCGATCGCCTGACCCCGCGGACCCTCGGCAAGCTGCTCGCATACTACGAGCACCGCATCTTCGTGCAGGGCTGGCTCTGGGGCGTGAACAGCTTCGATCAATGGGGCGTGGAGCTGGGCAAGAAGCTCGCGACTGCGGTGCTCGGCGAGCTCGAGCGTGGCGACGCCGGTGCGCACGATGCCTCCACCCGCACGCAGATCGATCGGGTGATCGCGGCCCGATGAGCGAGCGGGACGCGCACAGCGAGCAGAGCACGCCAACCCCGACACCGGTGGCGCTGGGGATCCTGCCCACCTCGCGATCGCTGTGCGCGGCGTTCGCTGGCCCGAGCTGGTCGGGGGCCGCCAGCTTCGAGTCGCTGGGCGTGGACATCTCGCTGGACGCCAACGTGCTCTCGGACACTGGCGCGCTCGTCGAAGCGTCGGCGCCGGTCGTCTTCCATGCCGGCACCGGGACCGCGGTCGCGCACGTGAGCCCGCGTGGGGTCGAGGTCACCCGGCTCGACAGAGATCGATCGCAGCTCGCGTTCGGGGGCGCGACGGTCTTCGCGGTCGCGCCTGGTCGACGCCAGAGCCGCCTCTTCGCGATCGACCCACGCGGCGTCTCGAGCGTCCGCTACGAGGCGAAGAAGGGTTGTTCGGAGGACGAACGCTGGCTGGAGCACGCGGGCCACAAGCCGTTCGTCGCCGCCGCGCGCGCGGGTGACGCCGAGATCGCGTTCGTGGCGTGGGCGGGCGAGCCCGCGCTCTACGTGATCGTTCAGCTCGACGGAAAGCCGCGCGTAGTGCGTCACGAGCTCGCGAGCGACTGCGTGGGCTTGGCCGCCGCGGGTGCCGGCAACCGCGCGGGCGTCGCGGTCGCGTTGGCGGGCACCGATCACGTCGAGGTCGCCATCGCCGATGTGCGCGGCGTGTTGGTCGAGCGAATGCACACCTGCCTCGAGGGCCGCGGCGCGCGCTGGCGGCACCCGCAGGTGCTCTGGATCGAAGACGCGTTCCATGTGCTCGCGGTCGACGAGAGCGAGCAGCGCACCGTCATCGCGACGTTCGACGGCGACATCCGCGGTGATGTCACCGGCGCGGGCGGCCGGTTCGCGACCGCCTACTACGAGAAGGCGCTCTACATCGCGCGGGCCGCGATCGACGAGGGAACCTCCCAGGTAGCGGTGCAGGGCTACCGCATGAGCCTCACCCAGAACAGCGCGACGAGGCCTTTCACGCTCACACTCGCCCCGCCTCGCGCGCTCTGGCGAGCACGGGCTCAGGAGCGCGCGGAGCAGACCATCCGGGCCACCCACGACGCACTCGACACCGGTGCTCGCGGCTACCGCGGCGGCATGAGCGCGGCGCCTGCCGCGAGCCTCGTCGCGGATGATGCCTGCGTCGTGCGCATCGAGCCGATGCACGCGTCCATCGGCGCTGTGATGCTCGGCGTGAGCCCTTGCGACGCACCGCACGCGGGCGACGCCGTGGGATACGACGTGACGTTGCTCGCGCTGGCGCAAGGCGCGTCGGACGAGCCGCAGCCCGAAGGCAGCCTGGAGCGCCTCGCGCGCTGGGTAAACGAGCGGGTTTCGAAGGCTGCGTGGGAGCTCGCGGTGCGCGAGCAGGCGTGGATCGATCGCGTCGCCGACGACCTCGGCGGACGTGGGTTCTGGGATCGCGACGCCAACGGTCTACGTCTGATCGTCCACCTCGAGCGCGCGCCAAACCCCGAGCTGCTCGCCCCGTGGTGCAAACGCGTGCTCTTGGAGCTCGCCGAACGCACCTGGGAAAGGAATGCAGGAGCCAGCTGACGCCCCTCGGTCCAGCTCGACCCGCGAGAGGGCGCTCCGCGCCGAGGAGGAGATTGCCTCTGAGGAAGGCATGAAAGCAGGAACGGGAAGTTCTGGTCCGCTCTCGCTTCCTGCGTTCCTGCACTCCTTAGAGGAACTCTCGCTCGACGCGCACTCCCTAACTAGAACATTTGGCGCAAGTAGTGGAACGCCTGCTTCTGCCACCAGGGGTAGCTGTGCGCGCTGTCCTCGCCCCAGAACGCGACGTGGTTGGGGATGCCCTTCCTGTCGAGCCAGCCACCGAGCTCGGCGGTCTCGGGGATGCACCCGTGCTCGTGCGCGCCGCGGCCCACCACCATCGTGAGGTGCGCGTTGCGTCGCACCCGCTCGAGCGCAGCACCTTGCAGGTTGGGCACGAAGGCCAACGGATCGTTGAAGTACACCTCGGGGTCCGACGCGAAGTCGAAGAGCTTGCTCGCGTGGTAGCGGCCCGACAGACACAGGGCGCGCGAGAACGTCTCGGGGTGTTTGAGCACGAAGAGCGAAGCGTAGAGCGCGCCGACACTGCATCCCGTGGTCACCAGCGGCACGTCGTCCGATCGGCAGTCCTCGCGGATGAAGGGCACCAGCGTGTCGAGCACGAAGCGCTCGTAGGCCTGCAGGTGCGCGACCCGCTCGCTCAGCGGACCCTTGCCCGAGAAGCTCCGCGAGACGTTGGTCTCGGGGCAGTAGATCTTCATGCGTCCTGCCGCGAGCAGCGGAGCGAGCGCGTCGATCATCCCGCTCTCCCGCCACTCGTGGGCCACGCCGGCGTTCGAGGGGAAGACGATCAGCGGGCGACCGACGTCACCAAAGCACCACACATGCGCCCGTCGTCCCAGCGCGGGGCTCTCCAGGAGCACGTGACGGGTACTCACGAGGTCCTCGGCGGAATCGAAGGTTCGGGCGAGGAGGGGTACAGCGGTTCGCGCACGGCGCCGAGGATACTGCGCCGCGATGCGTCCGCACGCATCTCCTCACCCGGCGAGTATCAGAGCGCCGGCAGGCCGACTCCGTCGACCATCAGCTCACTCAAGCCCGCGTACGGACCCCCGTGGTTCGAGCGCGCGGTGATTCGAATCCCGCTCATCACCGTGGGCGCGGGCAGCGTGACGGTCGTCTCGGCGTTCTGGGCGATGGTCTGGTTCGTCGCCGAGATCACCGCACCGCTGGGACCGAGCGCCTCGAGCGTGACGTCGCGCAGGCCGCTCGTGTCGTAGCCCGGCAGCCGCGTGTCGAAGCGAAGCGCGGTCACCGTGGCGGGCGCGGGGAAGCTCAGCGAGAACACGAAGGGGAATGTCGGCCCCATCGCCGTGCACCAGTACGTCGACGTATCGCCGTCCTGCATGTTGCTGGCGCCGTAGCCCGCGCTCCACGTGGGGATCCCCGGGGCGACGGTGTACGCGAGCCCGCGCCCACGAGCGCCTGAGGAGGCGAGGGGCGGCAGGCCTGCGCCGGGGCTCGTGCGCAGCGTGATCTCGGCAAGGCCGGCGTAGGAGCCGCCGAAGTTTCCGTGCATGGTCAGGCGCACCCCGCTCGCGATCCCGGCAGAGACCGGTACGGACGTGATGCCGTTCTGATTCAGACCGACGCGCTGGGTGCTCACCGCGACGCCACCCGCGAGCAGCTCGATGGTCACCTCGCTTATCGCGCTCGTCTCGTAGCCCGCCATGCGGGTGTCGAAGTCGATCGCCATCAGCGCGGTCGGCGCAGCGAGGTTCAGCGTCGCCGAGATCGGAAACGTGGGGCTCATGGCCGTGCACCAATAGCTCGGCGTTCCATCGCTCAAGTACCCCGTCGAGTAGCTCTCACTCCAGGTAGGGACCCCGGGCACGACGGTGTACGGAGCGGCCCCGACGGTGGAGACGGGGGTAGGGAATGGGCTCGAGGCGACCGGCGCGCCTGTCGGAGTGGCAGCGCCACCCATGCAGCAACCGCTGAGCACGAGGGTGACGAGTAGAACGAGACGAACCTGCATGACTTGCTCCTGGTGAGATGACGAGAGTGCTCGCTGCTCTACCAGCGGCGAGCGGCGATCTCGCCGAGAAACGCTGTCCGAACGCCGTCGAACGAGCGTCGAGGTGCCGCCGACTCCCCGCGCCAGCGACCGACCAGGGGCGGTGTCAGAGCACGTACTTGGCGAGGTCCTCGTTGCCGGCGATCGGCGCGAGGGTCTTGTCCACCATCGCACCGTCGATCAAAAGCTTGGTCGGTCCCATCTCCGGCGCTCGGAAGCTCAGATCCTCGAGCAGCGCTTCGAGGATGGTGTGCAGCCGCCGCGCTCCGATGTTCTCGGTGCGCTCGTTGGCCATCGCGGCGTAGCGGGCCAGCGCCTCGATCGCGTCGCGGGTCCACTCGATCTCCACGCCCTCGGTGGCAAAGAGCGCTTGGTACTGCTTGGTCAGCGCGTTCTTCGGCTCCGACAGGATCCGCACCAGATCCGCCTCGAGTAGCGGCTCGAGTTCGACCCGGATGGGGAAGCGCCCCTGAAGCTCGGGGATGAGATCCGAGACCTTGGCGACGTGGAACGCCCCCGCCGCGATGAAGAGGACGTGATCGGTCTTCACCGGCCCGTACTTGGTGCTGATCGTGCTGCCCTCGACGATGGGCAAGAGATCCCGCTGCACGCCTTCGCGCGACACGTCGGGCCCGCCGCTCCCTTGGCCCTGACGACCCGCGATCTTGTCGATCTCGTCGAGGAACACGATCCCCGCCTGCTCGGTCCGGCGCACCGCCTCGCGCTGCACCCCGTCCATGTCGAGGAGCTTGTGGGCTTCCTCTTGCTCGAGGAGCTTCTGGGCCTCGACGACGTTGACCTTCCGGCGCTTGGTGCGGCCCTTGAAGCCAGGCATCTGCCCCAGCATGTCGCCGAGCTTCACTTCCATGTCTTCGTTGCCACTGCCTCCGAAGATCTGCATGAGGGGCGAGCTCTGCTCGGCAACGTCGAGCTCGACCTCTTCGGCGTCCAGGAGCCCCTTGCGGAGCTGCTGCCGAATCTCCGCGAGCTTGCTCTCGGGCACGCTCTGCATGGGCGGAGGCGGCTGCAGCATGAAACCGAAGCCAGGCCGCGGCTGCTGGGGCGAGGGCGGTAGATCCCGATGCGCGAGCAACTGCACCAAGCGCTCCTCGGCCGCTTCCTTCGCGCGCACTTCCACGGACGCGAGCTCCTCGGCGCGCACCAGCTGGATCGCGTGCTCGACCAGATCCCGCACCATCCCCTCGACGTCGCGCCCCACGTAGCCGACTTCGGTGAATTTACTCGCCTCGACCTTCACGAAGGGCGCGTTGGCGAGCTTGGCCAAGCGCCGCGCGATCTCCGTCTTCCCCACGCCGGTGGGCCCGATCATCAGGATGTTCTTCGGGGAGATCTCGTCACGCAGCTCGGCGGGTACCGCCTGCCTTCGCCAGCGATTGCGCAAGGCCACCGCGACCGCGCGCTTGGCTTTGTTCTGCCCGACGATGTAGCGATCGAGTTCACCGACGATCTCGCGCGGCGTGAAGCTACGGATCCCGGTCATGGCTTCACGTCCTTCGATCCGGACGCGCCATCCAGCGACTCGAGCACCACGTTGCCGTTGGTGTACACGCAGATGTCGCCTGCGATCTTGAGCGCCTCGCGCGCGATGTCCGCAGGTCCGAGCGCGGTGTGCGACGCGAGCGCGCGGGCCGCAGCCAGCGCGTAGGGCCCGCCCGATCCGATGGCCAGTACGGTGGCATCCGTGCCCTCGATGGGGTCGGGCTCGATCACGTCGCCTGTGCCCGAGATGAGCAGCATCGTGTGCTCGTCCATCACCACCAGCATCGCCTCGAGTTTTCGGAGGAATCTGTCGGTGCGCCAGTCCTTGGCGAGCTCGACCGCCGCCCGCAACAACGCGCCGCGGTGCTCCTCCAGCTTGCTCTCGAGGCGCGTGAGCAACGTGAACGCATCGGCGCTCGCGCCTGCGAAGCCCGCGATCACTTTGCCGTTGCTGATGCGCCGCACCTTCTTGGCGCCCGCCTTCATCACCGTCTGGCCCAACGAGACCTGGCCATCGCCTGCCATCGCGCCTGCTTTGCCCCGCCGCACCGCCACGATGGTCGTGGCGCGCCAGCGCGTGTCGTTCGTCATCGAATCTTTCCTATTCGCTCTTGGTGCCGCGGCCTTCGATCGCTCGCGCGAGCGGCGAGGTCCGGAAGGCGTCGGAGACCTCGGTGGGATCGTCGTCCACGTCGATGGCGAGATCCTCCATCAATGCGGCGGCGAGCCCCCGGAACCCGCGGATCGCGGCGCGCATTTCCGCGGCGCTCTGAAAGCGATCCTTGGGCTCGTGGCTGAGGGCGCAAAGGACGATGTCCTCGAGCGCGATGTCGATCGCTGGCCGTAGCGCGCGCGGAGGCTCGGGCTTCTTGGTCAGGATCTTCACGATCAGCCGGTTGTAGTTCTCGGCCTTGTACGGGAGCCGTCCGGTCAGCATCTCGTAGAGCACGACGCCCATCGCCCAGATGTCCGCGCGGTGATCGACGGAGTCGCCCCGCGCCTGCTCGGGCGACAGGTAGTAGGGCGTCCCGACGACCGCACCCGGTCGGGTCAGCGAGAGCGTCTCGTCCTCGCCACGGGAGAGGTTCTTGGAGATCCCGAAGTCCAGCAGCTTGGCGATGCGCTCGCCCGCGCGATCCGCGAGGAACACGTTCTCGGGCTTCAGATCCCGATGGACCACGCCCTTCTGGTGCGCCGCAGTCAGCGCGGAGAGCACCTGCTCGGCTATCACGAGCGCATCATCGAACGCGAGCGCGCCCTCCGTCTTGAGGCGTGAGGCCAGGGTCTCGCCCCGCAAGAGCTCCATCACCTGAAAGGGCTGACCATTCTCGAGCGCCCCCATGTCGAAGATCTCGACGATGTTCGGATGGCCCAGCGAGCCCGCCATCCGCGCCTCGCGGTAGAAGCGCCGCTCCGAATCACTGTCCTTGGCGTACGCGCGCAGCAGGATCTTGATGGCGACCGGCTTACCGATTCGCAGGTTCTCTGCCGAGAAGACCGCGCCCATCCCGCCCGAGCCGAGGAGCGCGTCGATGCGGTACTTGCCCTCGACGACCCGGCCCACGAGCACCTGGGGATCCGTCGTATCGAGTGCGGCCCCGTCCGGCGGGTGCTGCCACTCGTAGCGCGGCGGCGGCACGCTGGGCCGCGCACTCTTCACGACGCCCTTCTCTGGGCTGCTCTTCTCCGGCGCGATCGCCTTCCCCGTGATGGGACAGCTGCTCGCGTCCGCTTCGTGCGGGAGGCCGCAGTGCTTGCAGCGAATGAAGCGCTCGCGACTGCTCATCGAGCGGTGACCCTAGCCGCCGACGGGCCCTCCCCACAAGGGCACCAGGCTGCGCCCGCTCACGTCGCTAGCTCGAGACGCGCGTACGCGTGCGGTCGATCTTCGCTGCCCGGTGCGACGAAGCGCGCGAGCACCCCGATCACGTCCGCCTCCGCGCGGTAGCCGCGAAGGATCACGCGGCAGGTCTCGCCTGCGAAGAACGGCTTGCGGTAGCGAAGCTCGACGAAGCGCGCGAAGCGCGGCGCGGCGCCCCACGCCTGATGCGCCCACCGCAGCGCCGCCTCCTCGAGCAGCAGCGGATACACCAGCGAGTTCACGTGCTGGTTGCTGTCGGTGTGACCGACGCCGAAGACGGTCGTGGACGGGTCGGGCTGCTCGCCGCCCGCCTCACCTTCAATCCAGCTCGCGCCCTCGGGCAACGCGAGTAAACCCTCGGGCACGCTCCAATCGGCGCGACGCTCCTCCAGCCCGTGGTCCTCGGGCAGCACGCTCACCTTGCGCTGATCTGGCGGTGCAAAAGGACGCGTCAACACTTGCTCGGCGTACATCCGACCCAACGGAATGGACTGCCCCGCGTTCGCTGGACCAGGCCCATGGGAGCAACCCGCGATCCCCGTCATGTCGGCCCACATGTCGATCCGCATGCGCGCCTCGCCGCGCGCATCGACGGCGCGCGTGAGCACGAACGTCCCCTCGGCGCTCACGTCGGACCCGACGCTGATCGGCCCTCCCCCACCCTCGAGCACCAGCCGCGCGAGGATGGGCAAGATGCCTGTGTCCCGCAGCACCGCATACGCGGGATGGCGCAAGAGCGTCGCGCGCCACACCGCCGCGCCGATCCCGTTCGACAGCGCGCGAAGGGCGATGCGCCCGTCCTGACTCACGTCCTCGTAGCGGGTAACGAACATGCCCGCCCCCTTGGAGGAGGCGGGCACGACGTCAGGCCACGCGGGTACCTGCGAGCTAGCCATCTCTAGAGCCTACGAGCTCAGAGGCAGACGAGACCCTCGACGTCTCCCGGACCGCGGATACGGAGGGTCCAGCGGCCGAAGTTGGGGAGGAGAACGCCGGTGATGCCGGGCACCGTGGTGCTGCCCGCGACGTAGCCCGTCAACGCCGTGCGGACACAGGTCGTCTCAGGGAAGTTGGACACGAGGATGTCGAGTTCGACGGTCGGCGCGCCGGGGAGCCGCGCGAAATACTGCATGAAGGTGCCATCGAGGCGCGAGCCGATCTGCACGTCCTCGACGGTCAATAGACCACCCTCGAGCGCGACCGAGCGCGCACCCGCAGCGCCCGCCGCGCCCACCAGATCGCTGAGCGCGGCGACGGTCCCGGTCGGGGCAGTGCCTGCCGCGCCGCGCACGATGGTCGCCGTGCCGCCGAGGAAGATGTTCGACTGCTCGAAGTTCGTGCAGGGCGAGGGCGCCGGCATCGGGCCCGCGCAGAACTCGTTGTAGGTCGCGTCGTTGATGGACGTGACCACGTCGCCGGGCGCGAAGTCGGGGCTGATGCGGCCCGGCGCCAAGTCGAAGCAGTCCATGCCCGCGGGAAGCGGGATGATCTCCTGGACCTGGATGGCAGTGAAGTCGCCGCTGACCGCAGCGCCCACCCAGACGGCAAAGCGGCAGCTCATCGCGGTGCCGCCCGAGGCCGAGCCGACCAGAACGCGCGAGGTCAATGCGACCATGCCCGCCTGGGTCACGCTGATGCGATCGCCCGACGTCGGGTGACCGGCCGCCGCGCGATTCTGGACCTGCTCGATGGTGACGGTCGTCGCGCCCGACATGCCGCACTCGGTGTCCGCGCCGCAGTCGGTGCGGAAGTCACAGCAGTCGAAGTCGTTGCAGTCGGCGAAGCTGTTGCCGTCGTTATCGCAGCCGTCAGTGCACGCCGCGAGGGTGTCCTCGGGTCCGGTCGTCGTGCACGCCATCGAGCCACCATCCATGCAGAACGCGTTGCAGTCGAAGTCGAGGCAGTCGACGAACGTGTCGTCGTCGTTCGAGCAGCCGTCGCGGCACGCCACCGCGGTGTTCTCGGGGCCCATCACGCAGCCACCAGGGGTGTCGGAGCGGGGCACGTCGGCGCCGACCATACCAGCGTCGTCGACGTTCCGAGGGGGGCAACCCGTGAGGGCCAACGTGATTGCGCCGAGGGTGACGAGCGCGAGAGTGTTCTTTTGAGCTGACATAAGAGGAGCCTCCGAGGCGGCGAGGCTAACCTCATTCGGGGCGGCGCGCCCGTGTCTACCTGGTGAAGGTCTGGCAGCAGCGCAACCGCGCGCGATGGGCCTCCGATAGGGCGCGCCATGCCCAACGAACGCCCCTACGCCGCTCCCCTCGCCGCCGTCGCTGCCATCGTCGCGCTCGGCGCGCTCCTCAGCCTGGGGCGACACCACGAGCGCGCTCGTGCGCTGCGCTTGGAGGACGCTATCACGGAGACTCCGGACGCCGGCTCGAGCGAGCCCCTCCCCACCGTCGAGGCGATCCTCGCTCCGATCGACGTCAATCACGCGAGCTCGCGCGACCTCACCCGCCTGCCCCGCATCGGACCCGCACTCGCGGCACGCATCATCGCGCATCGGCCATTCAGCGACGTGGAGGATCTCGCGCGAGTCCCCGGGATCGGGCCGCGGACGATCGAGCGGCTGCGGGAGCACGTCGTGATCGGGCCGTAGCTACTCGTCGTCGTCTTCTTCAGTCGCAGCTTCGGTCGCAGTCGCAGCTTCGGTCGCAGTCGCAGCTTCGGTCGCAGTCGCAGCTTCGGTCGCAGTCACCACTTCCGGCTCCGCTTCGAGCGGCGTCTCGCTCGCGACCGCCTCCGCGAGCACTTCGCTCTGTAGCCGCAATGCGCCCGCGTCCACGATGGGCTCGCCCGCGAGGAAGAGCTCCGACGTGCGATACCAAACGAGCCCGCGCACCACGAAGATCTTCACCACCGCCGCGACGGGCACCGCGAGCAAGACCCCCAAGAAGCCGAAGACCTCGCCGCCCACCAGCAGCGCGACGAGCACCCAGACGGCGGGTAGCCCCACCTTGTCGCCGACGACCTTGGGCACGATCACGAAGCCCTCGAGGCCCTGGCAGACCGCATATGCGACCACCACCAGGACGGGCTTCATCCAGCCGTCCCAGTCGACCACACACATCACGAGCGCCATCACCAGGGCCGAGCCGCTGCCCACATACGGGATGAACGCCAGGAGCCCGGCGACCATCGCGATGGGCACCGCGAGGCGCACCCCCACCAGCGAATACGCCACGCCGTAGAGCACCGACATCGCCAGCATCACCAAGAGCTGACCGCGCAGGAACTGCCCCAGCACTGCATCGATCTCGGTCGCGATCTCCACGACCTTGGTTCGGTGCCGGCCTGGGATCAGCGCGCGCCCCGCGGCGACCATCCGGTCGAAGTCGTAGAGCAGGTAGAAGGCCAGCACCGGGATCACCAGGAGGCTCGCCAGCGCGCTGACCACCGACACGGTGCCACCCAGCACGAAGCGTCCGATCGCTTGCAGCGGCGCGGCCGCGTGGCTCGCGATCTCCGCCGGGGCGAGCTGATAGTCCTCGATCGCCTCATCCAGCGTGTGGGGCACCGGCAGATCGTGCTCGCGCAGCCAGGGCTCCAGATCGCGGACCAAACCGGCGAGCTGTTCGGGCAGCTCGCCGACGAAGACGAGCACCTCGCGGATCACTCCGGGCAAGACCAGCAGCAGAAAGAGCGCGCCCACCAGCGAGAGCAGCGAGAGCACCAGCGTGATCGCCACGCCGCGCGGCATGAAGCGCTCGAACCTATCGACCAACGGATCGAGCAGGTACGCGATGGTCAGCGCGAAGAAGATCGGGGAGAGCACCCCGCGCAGGAAGTAGAGCAGGAACCCCACCGCGAGCGCGCCCAGCGCCCACCAAGTCCACCGCGCCACGGGACGACCGCCGCTCGAGAAGATCACGGCCGGACTTCTATCACGACAGGGCTAGCATCACGACAGGGCTAGCGAGGACGCACCCACGGCGCCGCCAGCATCTCGGTGCGGTCGAATGCGTCCCAGCGGTACACGTGGTGCACCCGTAGGCCTGGCTGGCGAAGACGTCGCATCTGCATGCGGAGCAGCGCATCGCAGCTCGCCTCGCTGCCTCGCTCGTGCCGCCTCGCTTCGGCTAGCACCTCGCCTATCGCCTGATGGGCGTCGCGCTCGAAGAAGACGGGGCCGGGCAAGAGACGCACTCCCTCGTGCACGAAGAGCCGACCGTCGAACAGATCGCCCTCGCGCAGCTTCCCGGCCGGGCCGTCATCGCGGACGAGCAGGAATTCCGCGTCGGTCAGGAGCACCCGCACCTGCGCGTGCTCGGAGACCTTCTCGACCTGTAAGAGCGTGCGCCAGGTCCGAAGCAGCGCCCGGGTGCGCGGCTCGTCGTGCTGCACGAGCCACCGCCGCAACATCGCAGCTCGGGGCGCTCCGAACGCGGTGACCGCGTCGTCGAACGCGGCCCGGACCCGCTCTTCGTAGAACGGCTCGTCGGGCTCGAAGGTGCCCGTGCGCCCCACGAAGTCGGCGCGCGCAGCGGCGATCTCTGCATCCGAGCTGGCGAGCGCAATCCGCTCGATCAGCGCTTGAAGCGACGCTACGGCCACGGCCCGAACCGACGCCTCACACGATCCCGTCGATGACCCGGAGCGCCAGCTCGAAGCGACCGAAGGGCGGCATGATGTACGCGCCGTGCACCCGCTCTTTGACGGCGATGAGCATCTCACGCGCGATGGCGACGCCTTCGTTCCGGCCGTCCTCACCGTTGCCCGCGCGTCGAATCCGATCGCGGATGTGCTCGGGCACGCTCATCCCCGGCACCTCGTTGTGGAGGAACTCGGCGTTCTTGTAGCTGGCGAGTGGCAAGAGCCCGACGAGCACCGGCACTCCGAGATCGCGGGTGTCGTCGAGGAACTTGTCGAGCACGGCCACGTCGTACACCGGCTGGGTCATCACCAACTCGGCGCCCGCTTCGACCTTCTGACGGAGCCGCGATAGCTCGCGCTGATAGTCCTTGGCCGCGGGCTCGGCGCCCGTCGCGCACAAGAAGCGCGTCGCCCCGCCCAGGGGTTTGCCGCCCGGATCGAAGCCTCGGTTCATCTGCTCGACCAGCCGCAAGAGACCTATCGAGTCGAGATCGTAGACCGGCGTCGCGTCCGGGAAGTCGCCCATCTTTGGGGGGTCACCCGTGATCACGACGAGGTTGTGCACCCCGAGTTCGTGGCAGCCGAGCAAATGCGCCACCAGCCCGAGCACGTTTCGATCGCGCGTGGTGACGTGCATGAGCGCGGGCATGCCGAGCTCCTCTTGGATGCGATGACAGAGCGCGAAGTTCCCCATGCGCGCCGTGGCCCGGGCGCCGTCCGCGATGTTGATCACGTCGACGCCGCCGGCTTTCAGGAGACGCGCGCCCGCGATCGCCTTCTCGGGCGAGAGACCCGCAGGCGGGTTCACCTCCACCGAGATCACGAACTTCTTCTTCACCAGCTTCTCGCCGAGCTCGCTCTTCTCCGCGAGCTCGAAGCGGCGAACGCCCGGCGCGAGCGGCAACGAGTCGGTGTCCGGTGCGCGCATGCCGCCGCCGTCGCCCACCGGCTCGGCGCTCGCGGCACCGAGCATGCGGGCGGCCGCCGCGATCTGCTTGATGTGCTCGGGCGTGGTGCCGCAGCAGCCGCCGACCGCCTTCACCCCCGCCTTCAACATCCGCCTCGCGTAGACCAGGAAGTAGTCCGGGGTCGCCATGTACGCGAAGCGGCCGTCGATGCGCCGAGGCAACCCAGCGTTGGGCTGCGCCACCACGGGGCGCCCGGCCTCGAGCATCCGGGTCACCATCTCGTAGACGCCCGCAGGGCCATCGGCGCAGTTCACGCCGATCGCGTCCGCGCCCTCATCGACCAGCATGCGGCCCATGTCTTCCGGACCGGTGCCGTCCGCCATCGTCCCGAACGCATCGAACGACACGGACGCGATGATCGGCACGCGCTTGTCCGCCGCCGTCGCCGCGAGCGCCGCGTGCACTGCCCGCAAGACCCGACGGATCTCCTCGGGCTGCCGGAACGTCTCGAGCACGAGGGCATCGACGCCCTCGTCGAGCAGCACCATCGCCTGCTCGCGGAAGGCGACCTCGAGCTCGTCGAGCACGCTGTCGGCGACGCTCTTGAGGAGCTTCCCCGACGGACCGACCGAGCCAGCCACGAACGCCCGACCGTGCGCTGCGTCGCGCGCCACCCGCACGCCCGCGCGGTTGATCGCCTCGAGCTCGCCGACGAGGTTGTGGGTCGCGAGGCGGTAACGGTTGGCACCGAACGTATTCGTCTGCAGCACCTGCGCGCCCGCCGCGAGGTATTGGGTGTGCACCGCGCTCACCAGATCGGAGCGCCCCGTGTTCAGCGCATCGAAGCTCTGGGTGTAGAGCTGCCCCCGCTCGTAGAGAACGGTGCCCATCGCGCCGTCGAACACGATCGGACCGGCGTCGGATCCCAGCGCGTCACGAAAGCTCTTCGCAGCGACACGGCTGCTTTCCTTGCGGGTGGGGGCACTCATCGGCCGCGGGGTATGGCGCCCGCGCCCAGGGCTGTCCACCGAAGGCCCCTGGAGCGGTCAGCCCGCGGCTTCGCAGCCGTTCGCAGCGTCGCCGTCGTCGTCGGCGAAGCCGGCCTCGCACGTGAAGTCGCACGTCTCGTCCACGCACGTCGCGCGGGCGTTCATCGCGGTGTCGGGCAGCGAGCAGTCGATGAGACAGGCGCCTATGGCGATCCACTCGCGGATCACGTCGATCTGCTCGGCGTCCAGCGGCTGACCAAAGGGCATCTGATCCCCGCAGTCGGGCGCGTCGGTCGCGAGCTTGTGGAGGAAGAGCGAGTTGTCGGGATCGCCCGGGATGATGCGGACGCGATCCTCGAAGCCGCACTCAGCGCCCAGGCTCTCGTCCTCGCTGGCCTCGACGTTGATGAGCGCCGCGAGCCCCGCCTCGATCTCGGTCAGATCCAGCCCGGCAGAGATCGCGTCTCCGTTCTGGGGATCGGGCGCGTGGCAGCCCGGGGTGGTGCAGTTGGGCTCGACCACCTGCGCGAAGATCGAGCGCCAACTCGGGTCGAGCGGCCGCTCCAAGCGGGCCACGACGTCGCCTGCCGCCTCGCATTCGCCCCCCGTGCAGATCCCGCTGGCGCACTCCGAGTTGGTCTCGCAACCGACGGGGAGGTACGGGGTCCAGCGCTCGACGATCGGCGAGCCGCACGCGAGCCAGTTGCGAAGGATCTCCCGACCTTGCTCGGTCTCGAGCGTGGCGAGCGGCAGATCCGACTCGACGTCGGCAGGATTGCTGACCCATCCGTGGTTGTGCACGATGACCTGATCACCCGCGGCGCCCGGCGGCATGCTGCCGCCCACGACGGTGCCCCAGATGGCGCTTCGGTTGCGGTGGATCGTCGCCTGGATTCGGACCAGTCGCGCAAGGCCTTCTTCGTCCGAGGTGGTCGCGGCCACGCTCAACGGGAAGGCATCGAAGTCCAGGCCGCCGGGGACACCGAAGCGATCGCGGGCGCTGCTCGAGTGGCAGAAGTTGCCCCCGCCCGCGCACGAGCCCGTCACCAACGCCTGACCGGCGTACATCGCCCGACCCGCGGCGTCGTACACGACCGCCCGCGCCGCGTCGTCATCGCAGGCGTCAGCGCACAGGGGATCCACGGGGATCTCGGCGTCGTTGTGCCCTCCATCGGCCGCGGCGCACGATGCGCGGCTACCGACCGAAGGCGTACACGCGGTCAGCGAAAGGACCGCGAGCAGCACCCCGCCCGCTGGATCCGAGACGAAGGCGGCGAAGAGAGACGTGGGCGAGCGCATCGGGGCAAGGGTCGTGAAGCCAGCGCGTGCGGTCAAGAGGAACAACGATGCGCGAACGTGGTTGACACGCGCGCCCGGTCTCGCCGAGGATCCGCGCGCCTGGAGATCGCATGGCCGACAGCGCCAAGAAACGCCCCACCATCCTCGTCGCCGACGACGACATCGAGATTCTCGGTCTGGTCACCCGCCAGGTCCGCCGCATGGACGTTCACGTCCTGGAGGCGAACGACGGTGAAGAGGCCCTCAAAATCGCCAAGCGCGAGCGCCCTGACGTCATGATCTTGGACGTCATGATGCCTGGCATGACCGGCTGGGAGGTCTGTCGCGCCGTGCGCGAGGATCCCGCGCTGGAGAAGACGGCGGTGCTGATGCTCACCGGGATAGGCGAGCGCCTCAACGAGATGACCTCACCGCTCTACGGAGCGGACGCCTACCTCGACAAGCCCTTCGACCACGACGATCTCGATCGAACGGTGCGCGAGCTGATCGCCACCAAGACCGACTTCGAGGTCTAACTCCGCGCTCTTTCGTCTAGGGCTCCGCCCCAGACCCGGCTTCTTCTGGGGCTCCGCCCCGGACGCGAGCGGGCTTCGCCCTGCGTCCGCTGCGCGGGGCCCCATCCCCGCTTGCTCTTCTAACTTTGCTCTTTTAACTTCGGCCGGACGCGAGCGCGCTGCTACTCGTCTTCGTCGACCGAGCGGGTTCGGCCTAGGGCGTCCAGCCGGCTCTGGGCATCGCGCGCGGTCGGGGTGCCGGCGGCGATCACCACGACGGTGCCGAAGAGATCGCGAGCGCCGCTCGGATTTGTGCGCTCCATCCGCCGTCCCTCGGCGAGCATCTCGGTCGCGCGGGTCGCGCAGCGGCTCAGCACCCCTCGGCTCCGGGCGCTCGCCTCGATAGCCGACGCCGACTGGGCCCTGCGACACGCGCTGCGGGGATCGCGGCTGAACGAGAGCTCTGCCTCGTCCAATAGCCAATCCACGAAGCCAGCCCGGAATGCGCGAGTGTGGTGGCCCCCCGAGATGCGCTGATCGATCTGGATCGCGTTGGCGCCGATCGACGAGACCGCGGAGTAGTTCGACCCGGCCGAGCGGATCCTCGGGAAGTAGCCAGCGAAGGTGTCGATGTCGGTCGCGAGCTGGGTGAGAGCGCGCCTGTCGCGAGGGTTCGCCGCGGCCGCTTCTCGAGCGAGGCGCGCGGCGCCACGAAAATCCGCGGTGCGGTACGCAGCGATCGCTCCGTCGCGCCCGCGGCCGCTGGTGCTCGGGGCTTCGGCTGCCTCCCCACCTCGCCGCGGCACCACCGCCGTGGTGCTCGAGTGGGCTCGGCGGGTGCCGCTGCGCGCGCGCTCTTCGGCAACGGGTCGTTCGGCGGCGACGGGTCGTTCGGTCGGTGCTTCGGTGACGGCCACCGTCTCGCTCGTGGGGACGACGGGAGCGACCACCTCTGCGACAAGCACGGCCACGGGCGCGACGATCGCAGCACCCACAGGAACGGTGGGCGGCAGGAGCGTCGTGGGCACCGCTACCGGCGGGCCGGCGACGACGACGGGAGTGGGGCCCTCGACGGACGGAGCAACCGTCGGCGCCACCCGCGTCGGAAGTCCCGTCGCGACCGGATCGGGATCACGCCCCATGAAGGTCACTACACCCGCTCCGATCACCGAGCCGATGATCGCGACCGCGCCCGCCGCCATGAAGAGCATCCGCCGAGGGAGGACGATCGACTGCGTGCGCCCGTCGCGCGGCGTCATCATCGAGTCCGTCGAGACCCCAGGCGGCGGCATCGGCGGCAGCCCTTGAGGGGTCCCATAGATCTGCGCGCCCCCCATCAGCGGGACCGAGCCCGACACGGGCGAGACCGTCTCGTGGGTCGCCAGTCCCGCCTCGACCGCTGGGATGTCCGCACCTGGGATGCGCAACACCAGCACGGTCTCCCCAAGCTCGATCCGATCGCCTTCGCCCAACACCTCGACATGCGCTCGTCGCCCATTCAGCTGGGTGCCATTGCCGCTGCCGAGATCCCGCAGGGTGAGCTCGTCGCCGTCACGCAGCACCCGCACGTGCCGCCTGGACACCGACACGTCAGAGAGGATGACGTCGTTGTCGATCCCGCGCCCGATGGATGTCTCGCCCTCCTGAAGGACGTACTCCTTCCCCAGGTCCTTGCCCGCCTCGACGTGAAGGAAGGGGTGGCGCGGGCCTTCGTCGAGGATCGCGGTGCTCTGCTCGGCGAGCAGATCCGAGTCGTCGATTCGGGTGCTCTCGCCAGCGATCCCGCCTTCGAACTCGGCGAATGCGTCCATGGGCCCGCTGGGCGGCGGGGGAGGTATCGACTCATCATCGTCGTGCGCCCGCGGCCCACCAGGCACGGCCTCCATCGGAGGGGGCGGCTCACTCTCGGGCGCGGAGAGCTCGGTGGCCACGTCGGGGAATCCGCCGGCGGGCGGTCCTCCAAGTTGAGGGCGAGGCGCGGGCCCGTCGTCATTGCGCACGCGCGTCGCCTCGGGCTCTAGGCCCGGGTTCGCCTGGCCACCGGGACCAGGAAACGCGCCGTGATAGGAGGCCATGGAAGTCGAGTCTGACCGAAGGGTAGACAAATGCTTGGTATGCCTCAATGCCCGAATGGCCTAGCCGGTTACAGTGGGGTGTGTCCGAAGACGAGCTGGTCGCCGCGCTCGCGCGCATCTTCGGGCAGAGAGCGCCCACGTCCGGCGCGGTGCAGCTCGGGATAGGGGACGACGCCGCGGTCCTCGCGCCCAGCGCGGCGAGCGCGGTGCTCTCGGTCGATGCCGCTATAGAGGGGGTGCACTTCCGCTTCGAGTACGCATCGCCCGAGCAGCTCGGGGCCCGCGCGTTTCGGGCGGCCGCGTCCGACCTCGCTGCGATGGGGGCCACCCCGACCGCTGCACTGATCTCGCTGGCGCTCCCGCCCAGCCGTCGCGAGGTGATCCTCTCGCTCGCCGAAGGGCTCGCCGACGCCGCTCACGCATGCGACTGCCCGGTGATCGGCGGCAACGTGAGCCGCGCATCGGAGGTCTCGATCCACACCACCGTGATGGGCGCCCACCCACCCTCTCGACCACTGCTCACCCGCGCGGGCGCTCGCGTCGATGACGGTGTCTGGGTGACCGGCACGTTGGGCGCGGCGGCGCTGGGGCTTGCCGCGATCCAGCAGGGACGCGAAAGCGAAGATGAATTTGCGCGCTTCGTGCAGCGGTGGCGCGAGGGACGCGCGCAGCTCGCGCTAGGCCGAGAGCTCCTCGGCGTGGCTACCGCGTGCCTCGATGTCTCCGATGGCCTGCTGCGCGACGCTCGACGCATGGCGATCGCGAGCGGCGTGACCCTGGCGATCGACGCCGACGCGCTCCCCCTCGAGCCAGCGCACCATCGCGGAGCGGAGCGCCTCGCCCTCGACCCACTCGCGCTCGCGCTCTCGGGCGGCGAGGACTACGAGCTCCTCTTCACCGCGCCCGCGAGCTTCTCTCCGCCGTGGGCCACCCGCATCGGCGCGGTCCACGCGTCGACGAACGCGCCGCTGGAGGTCCGCCTCGCTGGCGCGCTGCTCCCGCTCGAACACCTCGGCCACGACCACTTCGGGTAGACGCTACGGCTCTTCGGGCTCGGGGATGGTCACGATGAAGCTCGCGCCCTGCCCCGCCTCGCTCTCCACCTGGATGGTCCCGCCGTGGGCTTCCACCAGGCGCTTGACGATCGAGAGGCCCAAACCGGTGCCGCCGTGCTCACGCGTCGATCCGCCATCGACCTGATAGAAGGCGTCGAAGATGCGTGCGTGCTCCACCTCGGAGATGCCGACGCCGGAGTCGACGATGCGAATCTCCAGCGCGCGCCGCGGCGTCAACAGCAGCACGGCGCCCATCCCGCCGCCATCGCCTTCGGGATCGGCGATGCCCTCGCGGGCCACGAAGCGCACGGTACCGCCCGCCGGCGTGAACTTGATCGCGTTCTCGGTGAGGTTGAAGAGTACCTGCCGTATCCGGACCGGATCCGCCCACAGCGGCGGCACGTCCGGCTCGACCTCCACGACCAGCTTGATGCCCTTCTTCGCAGCTGCGGGCGCGAACGTCTTCTGCAACTCGCGCAGCATGTCCTTCGCATCGAGCCGCTCGCGCTCCACCCGCACGGTGCCCTGCTCGAGCTTGTTCAAGTCGAGCAGACTGGTGATGAGCGCGAGCAGATGATCGCCCTTGCTGCGGATGGTCTCGACGAACTCCTTCTGCTCGCCGACCAGCTCGCCTGCGATGCCGGCCGCGAGCATGTCGGAGTAGCCGATGATGCTGGTGAGCGGGGTGCGCAGCTCATGGCTGACGGTCGCGAGGAAGTTCGACTTGAGCCTGTCGAGCTCCTTGAGTCGGTCGTAGGCCTCCTGCAGCGAGTCGTTCTTCTCGGCGAGCTCGCGGTAGCTCTGCCGCACGCTGGCGACGTGCATCTGGCTGGTGAGGAACGCGCGGTGCCCGGAGAACAGGATGAGATCGAGGATGCGGCTGAAGTGCTCCTCGATCCGGATCAGCGTGTCGGCGCGCACCCGAGGCATCTGGCCCAAGAGGCCCCGCGACTTCTCAGGATCGATTCGCGAATCCAGCACCAAGAGGCTCCGCGGGACCTCCTTCATCTCGGCGGGCACGTACGGACCGATCACGAAGCGACCGATGCGGCGCCCCTGGTAGACCATGGGCACGACGCGGTACTCGGCGCCGGTGAAGCAGGGGTGGGTGACGCTGCCGCCGTCGGGCTCGAGGCGCTTCACCGCGTCCACCACGCTGGTGCAGGCCGCGCGTCCGTTGGCCAGGCCGTTCACGTACGCGCACACCGCCTGCTCCTCGTGCGCGTCGGCCAAGAGAACGCCCTCCGCGGAGAAGACCCGCACGGGCAGGGCGAAGAGATCGTGGAAGCTTCGGCAGACCTCCGCGAGCGCACGCCTGTCGACCACTTGCTCGAGGCGCCCGACCTCTCCCATCACCAGCTCGTTGCTCGTGGTGGTGCTGCTCATCGTGCCCCTCCACGGCCGATGCGTCCGATCTCCGTCTTCATCCCGAGGCGCGTCTGCAGCTCGCCGAGCAGTACCTCCGGCCTGAGGCCGAATTTGTCGGCGAGCTGGTGCTGGGCCTCGAGCGCCTCCAGCGTGATCGTCACCAGACCGACCAGCGACTCGAGCACGCCCTGTCCTCTAAGCGCGACGGCCTTGTAGACCGGCTCGCGCCCGCGCTGCGCCATCAGGTCGATCTCCGCGTCGCTGCGGATGTCGGGCATGTCTCGCTTGTTGAACTGAATGATGAGCGGCATCTTCGCCGCATCGAGGCCGTTCTCGACCAGGTTCAGGCGCAGGTTCTGGAAAGCCGCGGCGTTCGCCTTGGTCTCTGCGCGCTGCGAGTCGGCGATGAACGCAACGCCGTCGGCGCCCTGCAGCACCAAGCGGCGCGTCGCGTTGTGGATCACCTGCCCCGGGACCGTGAAGAGCTTGATGCGCACCTGCAGGTTGCGCCCCGCTTGCAGCACCAACGGCAAGAGATCGAAGAAGAGCGTTCGATCGTCCTTGGTCTCGAGGGTCATCAGACGCCCGCGCAGCTCGGGCGCCACGAGCTCGTGGATCGCCTGGAGGTTGGTGGTCTTCCCGCTCAGCGCGGGCCCGTAATAGACGAGCTTGAGGGTCAGCTCGCGGGTCTTGAAGTCGAGCTGCACTAGGTGGTCTCGCGCCCTTCTCGCCGCGGACGAGCGACGAGCCCCGATGGTACGAAACGCTCGCCGCACCGCGCAACGCTGACGAGGCGTCGAACTGCAATTGGCGCAGCAGTGAAACGGCGCAGCGACGAAACGCTAACCAAACGTGCGGAACATCGACCAGAGCGCGGCCGCGAAGAGCGCGATGCTCACGCCGGTGAGGATCCACTCCGTCCGGCTCTTGCCCGGCGGCGAAGCGGGTGTGGCGCGTAAGCGGCCCAGCGCGCGCTTCACCACCATCTCGCTGTACTGCTCGGCGAGGATCGCCCGCTCGCCACCGGCCTCCCGCACCGCTCGGTACCAGCCGCCCAGCTCGCCGAGCCGGTCCAGGGTGTCGGCGATGACCAGGGCCTGCTCGTGGCGCTCCGCGTCTTGCCACTCGCCCACCGCCCGAGACCAGGCCTCGCCCAGGGGATCTCCCCCTTTGTCCAGTGGACAGGCGGCAGAGACTGCCTCGGACTCGGCGCTCGAGGGCGGGTCGGACACCGCCTCAACCTAACGGATCGGCGGAAAAAACGACACTACGCACGGCGTCGGGTAGAGGCCTACATGAACACCCGAGTCCCCCGCGTTCCATTCAAGCGATCCACTTCTTCCCACCTCTGTTCAGTGATCGAATTCGCCTATAAAAATGAGATATAGAAGTTGACACTGGCCTCGAATCGCTCCTAGCTTCGCCCATCTGCGGCCTCGCGTGGCAAGAAGTGCCTCGTGAGCCCAGTCGGTGTCCGAGACTCGAGGTGATGAGCGGTGTTCCGCGGGCAATACGAGCACGCGATCGATGCAAAGGGCCGAACCTCGGTCCCTGCGAAGTTCCGTGAGGTGCTCGACGCGGAGGGCGCCAGCCGGGTGATCCTCACGCGCGGCCTCGAGCCCTGCTTGGTGTGCTGGCCCATGAGCGAGTGGACCGCGTTCGAGGAACGCCTGGCCAAGCTCCCGCAGTTCGATGCGAGCGTGGCCACCATCCGCCGCATCTACGTCTCGGGCGCGGTCGATCTGGAGATCGACAAGCTGGGCCGCGTGCTCGTGCCCAAGGATCTCCGCGACGCAGCGGGCCTGACGCGCGACGCGCTCTGGGCCGGCATGGGACGCCACGTCGAGCTCTGGTCCAAGGACCGCTTCGATGCGTTGCGCGCCGACGTGCTCGACGATCCTGCCAAGCGCGCGGATGTCGCCGCGCGCCTCGCGGAGCTCGGTCTATGACCGCTCCGATCGCGAACGACAGGCACGTCCCCGTGCTGCTCGCCGAGTGCCTCGCGGCGCTCGCGCCGCGCGCAGGCGCCATCTACTGCGACTGCACCCTGGGCCGCGGGGGACACGCCGAAGCGTTGCTCGAGGCGAGCCAGCCCGACGGACGCCTGATTGGCCTCGACAGAGATCCCAGCGCGCTCGAAGCCTGCGGCGAGCGCCTGTCGCGCTTCGGCGACCGGGTGACGCTGGTGCACGCCCGCTTCGGTGAGGTCCGCAGCGAGCTCGATCGCTTGGGGATCGATGGCGTCGATGGCCTGCTCGCCGATCTCGGCGTGAGCTCACCGCAGCTCGATGAAGCGGAGCGCGGCTTCTCCTTCCGCTTCGATGGCCCGCTCGACATGCGGATGGATCCCACCCGTGGTCAGAGCGCGAAAGAAGCCATCGAGGCGCTGGATGAGCGCGCGCTGGCGGACGTCATCTTCGATCTCGGCGAGGAAAAGCGGAGCCGCCCGATCGCCCGATCGATCAAGCGCGCCGAGAGCGAAGGCAAGCTGTCGAGCACGAGCGATCTGCGGACCGCCGTCGTGAGCGCGATAGGTCACAAGCCGGGCAGCCCGATCGATCCCGCGACACGCACCTTTCAGGCGCTCCGCCTCTACGTGAACGACGAGCTCGGTGAGCTCGATCGCTTGCTCGGCTCGCTCCCCACGGTGCTGCGTCCGGGCGGAGTCGCGGCGATCATCTCGTTCCACTCGCTCGAGGATCGGGCGGTCAAATACACCTTCCGCGGCGAGGCATCGCTCGCGCCGCTCACCAAAAGGCCGGTCGAAGCAGGCGACGCGGAGCTCTCGCGAAACCCGCGCTCACGCAGCGCGAAGCTCCGCGCCGCCCGCCGCATCGAGCCCACCGAGAGCGCAGGAGTCAGTCGATGAAGGTGCGTCCCATGACCCTCTGGACGGTCGCGGTGATCGCCGCGTCGTTCGCGTTCATCGCGCACCTCTCGCTGCGTTTCGAGACGGTCGGCCTGGGCTACGACGTCGGTCGGGCCCGCACCGCCCAGCGACGGCTGGTGGAAGAACGACGCCTGCTCTCCATCGAGGCCGCGACCCTGCGCGACGTCACCCGCGTGGAGACCATCGCGCGCGGAGCGCTGGGCATGGAGGTCCCCGAGGCCGAGCGCGTCGTTGCCGTCGGTAGCGGCGCGGGCGGCGGACGACGCCGGACGTCGGGGCGCATGCGATGAGGAACCTCGATCGAGACAGGCTCCGCTGGGTCCGGGTGCGCCTCGTCGTGCTCGCCGTCCTCTTGGTCGGCGGCGCCGGTGGGCTCATCCACCGCGCGTTCGATCTCCAAGTGGTGCGCGCCGACGAGCTCCGCGCCGAAGCGGAAGAGGCCCAGCTCCGCGACGTTCATCTCTCGCCCAAGCGCGGGACGATCCTCGATCGCAACGGCGAAGAGCTCGCCGTGTCGGTCGACGTGGAGAGCATCTACGCCAACCCCCGGATGATGCGCCGCGAGGGCATCAGCGCCGAAGAGGTCGCGGCGCGTCTGGCGCCGTTGCTCGACGTCCCGGCGGATCGCCTGCGCGATCGGCTGTCGCGGGATCGCTACTTCGTGTGGCTCGATCGACAGGTCTCCCCCGAAGAAGCCGACGCGGTGCGCTCTCTCGAGCTGAGCGGCGTCTTCATCACCACCGAGGCCGAGCGCTTCTATCCCAACCGCAGCCTCGCAGCCCACATCCTCGGCTCGGTCAACATCGACGGTGAGGGGCTCGAGGGGCTCGAGCTCGCGCTCGAAGACAGGCTTCGGGGCGAGAGCGCCAGCATCCCCGCGCTGCGCGATCGCCGAGGCCGCGTCGTCTTCTCGGATCACCTGCTCGATGATCGCGCGTCGTTGGGCGACGACGTGGTGCTCACCATCGATCGCGCGATCCAGGCGGTCGCCGAACGCGAGCTGATGCTCTCGGTCCGCACCTTCGAGGCCCAGAGCGGCAGCGTCGTCGTGATGGATCCGAACACGGGCGAGATCCTCGCGATGGCGAGCTACCCCACCTTCGATCCCAACGACCCCGGCGCCTCACCGCCCGGTCACCGACGCTTCCGCGCGATCACCGATCGATTCGAGCCCGGCTCGACGGTCAAGCCGTTCACGGTGGCCGCCGCGCTGGCCGCGGGCGTGCTGCGGCCGAGCGAGCGGATCGATTGTGAGGGCGGACGCATGGAGGTCGAGGGCTCGCTCGCTATCCGCGACACCCACGTGTGCACCGGACCCATCACTCCGGCCGAGGTGCTCTCGCACTCATCGAACATCGGCGCCGCGAAGATTGGACGGCGCCTGACCGCGCGCGGCCTGTACCGCGCGTTTCGTCGCTTCGGCTTCGGCGTGCCCACCGGGATCCCCCTGCCCGGTGAGACCTCGGGCGTCCTTCGGCACCACAGCGAGTGGTACGAGCGCGACATGCTCTCGATCGCCTTTGGTCAGGGCATCTCGGTGAACGCGCTTCAGCTCGCGACCGCGATGGGCGTCATCGCGAACGGCGGGCGGCTCATGGTGCCGAGCATCATCCGTCGGATCGTCGATGCGAACGGCGACATCATCGAAGAGACCAGCCCATCGGTGCGCCGGCAGGTGGTGCCCCGCGCCACCGCGCGTCTAGTGGCCGACATGCTCACCGCCGTCACCAGCGACGACGGCACGGGCGCCGAGGCTGCGATCGAGGGCTACCTCGTCGCAGGCAAGACCGGCACTGCGCAGAAGCACGACGCCGTCCGCGGCGGCTACCACACCGACGCGGAGAACCACTGGCTCTCGTCCTTCGTGGGCTTCGTGCCCGCCGAGGCGCCGCGGTTGGTGATCGCCGTCATCATCGACGAGCCCACCATCGATCACTACGGCGGCGTGGTCGCAGGCCCGGTATTTCGCCGGGTGGGCGAGGCCGCGCTGCGACACCTCGGTGTGCCGCCCTCGGGATCGGGCGAGGCGCTCGAGCGACTGAGCCGAGAGATCCGCGCCCGCGCCCGCGCCGAAGCCAGCACGGAGAGCGACGCGCTGGCAGACGCTGCGAGCAGCGACCCTGCGAGCAGAGACCCCGAGAGCGACGAGCCTACGCTCGACCCCCGCGAGCCCAGCGAAGACGAGAGCCGGGTGCCCGACCTCATGGGTCGCAACCTCCGCGCCGCCATGCAGCTGATCTCGGGCGCCGGCCTGACGATGGATGTGGACGGTGAGGGCAGCGTCGTCGCGATGTTCCCTGCCGCCGGCGAGATCGTGGAGCGGGGCAGCGCGGTGCGTATCGTGCTCGAGCGTCCGTCCCGCCGCGACGAAGATCCCCTCCTCGATGAGAGCGCACCCACCGAGGTTGCCGAGCCCACGCGGCGCGCGCCCGAGGTGACCGAGTGAGCCACACGCTCACATCGCTGGTGCATCGGGGTCTCTTGGCCGAGCCCCGAGGAGACGCCTCCGTCGTGATCTCGGGCGTGACCCAGGACTCGCGTCAGGTGGCCCCGGGCGATCTCTTTTTGGTGCTCGGTGCGTTCTCCGACGCCCGAAAATTCGTCGGCGACGCCATCGCCCGTGGGGCCAGCTCGGTCGCCGCGAGCGAGGCGCTCGAGCTCGCTGTACCCACGGCGCGCTTCGTCGATGCGCCCCGCGAGGCCATGGCGAGGCTCGCTACGCTCGTGTACGGCGCGCCCACCGCCGAGCTCATCACGATCGGGATCACCGGCACCAACGGAAAGACGACCACCACCTGGATCCTCGACGAGGTGCTCACGGCCTTGGGCGAGCGCCCCTCGCTCCTCGGCACCATCGAGACCCGCGGGCCCGGCCGCCGCGAGGCGAGCCTCCTGACCACGCCCGAGTCGGACACCATCGCGCGCTTCGCCCGCCAGGTGAAGAACGCGGGCGCGACCCACTTGGTGATGGAGGTCTCGAGCCACGGCCTCGCGCTGTCTCGGGTGGAAGGCGTGGCCTTCGAGGTCGGCGCCTTCACCAACCTCACCCAGGACCACTTGGACTTTCACGGCACGATGGACGCGTACCTCGAGGCCAAGTCGCGCCTCTTCTTCGACTTCGCGCCGCCGTCGTGTGTGATCAACATCGACGATCCCACCGGCGCGAAGCTCGCGCAGCGGATCCACACCGAGCGCCCCGAGGCCCGCTTGCTGCGCGTCTCCAGCAAGGGCCACGACGCCGAGATCTTCGCGACCTCGATCCAGCCTGCGCGTGCAGGCATGGTGATCGACGCGCACACGCCCGCCGGAACACTGCGCATCGAGACCCCGATGGTCGGCGCGCACAACGTCGACAACCTGCTGCTGGCCGCCGCCTGCGTACTGGCCTCAGCGCGCACGGTGCAGCCGTCGATGACCTCACTCGGCAGGGCGCTGAGCGCGGCCGTCGGCGCCCCGGGTCGTCTCGAGCGCGTCCCGAGCGAGCGCGACGTAGCCGTCTTCGTCGACTACGCCCACACCCCCGATGCGCTGGAGAAGGCGCTGCGAGCGGTGAGGCCCCTGACGCCCGGGAGGCTGCTCTGTGTGTTCGGCTGTGGTGGCGATCGCGACCAGCAAAAGCGCCCTCTCATGGGCCGCGTCGCGGCGCAGCACGCAGATCTGGTGGTGGTCACCAGTGACAACCCGCGCACCGAGGATCCCCAGCGCATCGTCGAGCAGATCGAGGCCGGCGTCGCGGAGCACGTGCGCGCAGTGACCTCTCGGACAGAGGTCAGAGAGGGCTACGTGGTGCGGCTCGATCGGCGTGAGGCCATCGCGCTCGCGATCGCATCGGCGCGCGCGGGCGACACCGTCCTGATCGCAGGCAAGGGCCACGAGAACTACCAGATCCTGGGCACCCAGAAGGTGCCCTTCGACGACCGCGAAGAAGCACGCCTCGCGCTCGCACGGGGGCCCAGCTGATGGCCACGCCCCTCCCGACGAACGAAGCCGCGTTCACCGTCGCGCAGATCGTGCTCGCGACGGGCGGACGCGCGCTCGCTCCGGCCGACGGCGTCGGGAAGTCGGTGGTCACGGACTCGCGCGCGGTCGCAGCGGGCTCGATCTTCGTCGCGCTCCGCGGTGAGAATCACGACGCCCACGCCTACCTCGATCAGGTGCTCGCGCAGCGCCCGTTCGCGATCGTCGTCAGCCAGGATGTGGCGGCCCCGACTGGTGTCGCGGTGATCCGCGTAGAGGACACCCTCCAAGCGCTCGGGGATCTGGCCCACGCCCACGCGGCGCGCATGCGAGCCGAGGGCGCGCTCCGCGTCGTGATCGGGGTGACGGGTTCGGTCGGCAAGACCTCCACCAAAGAGATGCTCGCGTTGGGCCTGCGCAACGGTCGCCCCGCGGGCTCGGTTGCGGCGACGGCGGGCAACCTCAACAACCTGATCGGCGTCCCCATGACGCTGTTGGCGCTGACGCCCGAGGTGGAGATAGCGATCGTCGAGATGGGGATGAACGTGCCCGGCGAGATCGCGCGTCTGGCCGAGATCGCCGCACCCGATCTCGGCGTGGTGACCTCAGTCGCCGCGGCGCATACAGAGGGCGTCGCTACATTGGCGCGCATCGCCGAGGAAAAATCGTCGCTCCTACGCGCGCTCTCTCCCCGCGCGATCGGCGCCGTGGCGCCCGCCGACGACGACGCGATAGAGCCCTTCCTCGCGGACGTGAAGGCGCCGCTGCTCCGAGCCGGCCGGGCCGAGGGTGCCGACGTTCGGTTGACCGATAGAGCCACGCGCTGGGACGGAACCCACGCCAGCGTCACCCTCCCCGAGCCGATGGCGACGGGCTCGCTCGCCGAGCGAACCGTGCGGTTTCATCTGCCGCTCTTCGGCGAGGGCGCGGCGAAAAACGCCGCCACCGCGATCGCGACGGGCCTCTTGCTCGGAGGCCCCGACGAGGCCCGACGGATCGCGAGCGCGCTCCTCAGTATCGCCCCTACCGCGGGCCGCCTCGCGTTCCTACGCGGCACCCGCAGCACCGTGCTGCTGGACGACAGCTACAACGCCAGCCCACGCGCGATGGACAACGCGCTCGAGACGGCCGCGGAGCTGGCGCATCACACCGGCGGTCGCCTGGTCGCGGTGTTGGGCGACATGCTCGAGCTCGGCGCGCTCGAGAAGGATCTCCACGCTCGCGTGGGAGAGACCGCTGCACGCCTGGGCGCTTCGCTCCTGGTGACCTGCGGGACGAGTATGCGCGCCGCGGCGGAAGAGGCCCGCGAGCTGGGCGCGGACTTCGTGGTCGACCTCGACGATCCCCTCGACGCCATCGAGGTGGTCCGGCAGTTCGTGCGGCGCGGCGACGTGATCGTGGTGAAGGGATCCCGAGGTCTCCGGATGGAGCGCGTGGTCAGCGCGCTGACCAGCCGAGGCAGCTCGCCGCCGTTCGATCTGTCTGCCGATCTCTCGGACGAGAGCGAGGGGGCCGCGTGATCTACGCCCTTCTCTACCCGCTCAGCTCGCACTTCCATGCGCTCAACGTGCTCCGCTACGTCCCCTTCCGGGTGCTCGCGGCGACGATGACCGCGATGCTGCTCACGTTCGGGCTCTACCCCTGGTTCATCCGCCGACTGCAGTCGCGACAGATTGGTCAGGTCGTCCGCAAGGACGGTCCCGAGAGCCACTTCAGCAAGGCGGGCACGCCGACGATGGGCGGCGCCCTGATCCTCTTGGCGCTGGTGATAGCCACCGTCCTCTGGGCCGATCCCCAGTCGAGCGCGGTGTGGCTGACGCTGTTCGTGACCGCCGCGTATGGCGGCATCGGCTACGTCGACGACGCGGCGAAGGTCCGCAAGAAGAGCACTGATGGCCTGTCTGCGCGGGGCAAGCTGCTCCTGCAGTTCGGCATCGCCATCCCGGTCTGCGTCTACCTCTGGTACGCCGATGAGGGCCTCGGGACCGACTGGGCCGCGCTGCGCAATCACCTCTCGGTCCCGTTCTACGCGTTCCCCTCCGACCCCCACGACGCCGAGCACCCGCTCCGCTACGCCGAACTGCTCGCCGAGTACCCGCTCATTCTTCCGTCGTGGATCTACATCCCATTCGCCGCCTTCGTGGTGGTCGCGACGTCCAACTGCGTGAACCTCACCGACGGGCTCGATGGCCTCGCCATCGGCCCCGTGATGATCAACGCTGCGACGTACGCGGTGCTCTCGTACATCACGGGTCTCGTACTCTTCGGCGCGTCGGTCGCGGGCTACTTGCGCCTCCCCGAGCTGGGCAGTGCGTCCGAGCTCGCCGTGCTCTGCGGCTCGCTCATCGGCGCTGGCTTCGGGTTCCTTTGGTACAACACGTACCCCGCGCAGGTGTTCATGGGCGACGTCGGCTCGCTCGCACTCGGCGGCGCGCTGGGGATGCTCGCCGTGCTCACAAAGAACGAGTTCCTCTCGATCTTGCTCGGCGGGATCTTCGTGCTCGAAGGCGTGTCCGTGATCGGTCAGGTCGCGAGCTTCCGCCTCTTGGGCAAGCGCATCTTCTTGATGGCGCCCATCCACCACCACTTCGAGAAGAAGGGGTGGCCCGAACCCAAGGTGATCGTCCGCTTCTGGATCATCGCCGTCATGCTCGCGATCGCGAGCCTCGCCACCCTGAAGCTGCGGTGACCCGGATGGATCTCGCAGCCATCAACGCAGTGGTAGTGGGCGCCGGCAAGAGCGGCCTCGCTGCCGCGCGTCTGCTCGCGGCGCAAGGCGCACGCGTCGTGCTCAACGACAAGAAGACCGAGCTCGCACAGGGGACCCAAGCGCCCGCAAGCGTCACATTGAGTCTCGGCGGTCACCCGTCCGCGCTCTTCGAGGCGGCCGATTTGATCGTGCTCTCCCCGGGCGTCCCCGTGCTGCCCGAGGTGCAGGCGGCGCGCGCTCGCGGCGCCAAGGTATGGGCGGAGATCGAACTCGCCAGCCGCTTCATCGCTGCGCCGATCCTGGGCATCACCGGTTCGAACGGAAAGAGCACCGTCACCACGTTGGTGGGTCAGATGGCCGAGATCGACGCGCCCGCGTTCGTCGGCGGCAACCTCGGCGACGCGCTCACCCTCGCGGTGGACACCGCCGCCGCGTCCAGCGGACGAGTGATAGCCGAGCTCTCCAGCTTCCAGCTCGACGACATCGAGGACTTCCGCTGCGACGTCGCCGCTTGCCTGAATGTGACCGCGGATCACTTGGATCGTCACGGCACCTTCGCTGCGTACGCAGCCGCGAAGGGGCGCATCTTCGCGAACCAGCGGGCGACCGATCACGCGGTGGTGCCAGCGGGCGACGAGCTTTGCCTCTCACTGGCTCGGGTGGGCGCAGGGGAGATCCACACCTTCGGGCCCGGCGGTGAGGTCGCGGTGGTGGACGGCTTCATCACCGATGCCGCCAACGGTCTCCGCTTCCCGGTCGCCGACCTCCTGATCCGAGGTCTACACAATCAGGCGAATGCCTGCGCGGCCGCCCTGATCGCCCGCCTCGCCGAGATCCCCCGCGCCGCGATCGAGTCCGTGCTCGCGTCGTTCGCGGGTCTGCCTCACCGCATGGCGTTGGTCCGCGAGCTCGATGGTGTGCGCTACTACGACGACTCGAAGGCCACAAACGTCGGCGCCGCCGTCGCCGCGCTCGACGGTCTGGCTGACCTCGAGGGCAAGGTCGTCCTCCTCGCAGGCGGCGTCGACAAGGGCGGGAGCTACGCGCCGCTGCGTGACCGGCTCGATCGGGTGGGTCGTGCGCTCGTGCTGATCGGCGAGGGCGCGGCCCTGCTGCGGACCGCGTTCGAGGGGACCGAGCTCCCTCTGCACGACGCGCAGTCGATGGACGAGGCCGTGATGCTCGCGCGACGCCTCGCGCGCCCGGGCGACGCGGTGCTGCTCGCGCCCGCCTGCGCCAGCTTCGACATGTTCCAGGGGTACGCCCACCGCGGCGATGTCTTCGCGAGCGCCGTGAACGCGCTCTCCGGAGGTCCAAAGTGAGCTGGTTCTCCCGAAAGTCCGCCACCGACACCAGCGCGATTCGCGAGGTCGAGACGCCCGACGCCGACGCATCACGCAAGAGCGTCCCGGAACCTATCGAGGCGAACGTGAGAGCGAGCCTGGGCGCCATGGACTCCGCGCTCGTCGCCGTCGTCGTCGCGCTGATCGCGTTCGGCGTCGTGATGGTCTACTCCGCGAGCGCGGTCTACGCGGCTGAAGAGCTCCACGACGGCATGCGCTTTCTGCTGAGGCAGGGCGCGTTCGCTGCGATCGCTGTCCCGGTGATGCTGATCATCGCGCGCTTCGACTACCGACGACTGCGACCGCTGACGTATCCGATCCTCCTCGGGACCGTGACCCTCTTAGTCCTCACGCTGGTGATCGGTCGAACCGCGGGCGGCGCGACCCGCTGGATCCGGGTGGGCCCGGTCGACATCCAGGCCGCTGAGCTCGCCAAGCTCGCCATCGTGGTCTTCCTCGCCCACTCGCTGAGCAAGAAGGCCGACCGCATCACCCAGTTCTCCATCGGCGTGCTGCCGCACCTGATCGTGATGGGCGTGCTCGCGCTCCTCTGTCTGCTGCAGCCCGATCTCGGCAGCGCCCTGATGCTGGGCATGCTGACGTTCGTCCTGCTCTTCGCGGCGGGCGCGAAGCTCGGCCCCATCCTCGGCGCGCTCGGCGGCCTCGCTACCGCAGGCGCGCTGGCGATCTTCACCTCCCCGTGGCGGATGGCGCGCGTCGAGGCCTTCCTCGATCCGTTCGCCCATCGCGAGGGCGCCGGCTACCAGATCGTCGAGTCGATCGTCGCGTTCGGTTCGGGCGGGCTCTACGGCGTGGGGATCGGCGACAGCCGACAGAAGCTCTTCTACCTGCCCGAGGCGCACACCGACTTCATCGGAGCGATCGTCGCCGAGGAGCTGGGCTTCATCGGGATGATGGTCTTGCTCTCCGCGTTCCTCTTCATCGGTTGGCGCGGTGCTCGCGCGGCGTGGCACGCAGCGGACGACTACGGGAGCTGGCTCGCGATCGGCGCCACCTCGCTCATCTTGCTGTCGGCCTTCTTCAACCTCGCGGTGGTGATGGGTCTCTTGCCCACCAAGGGCCTGACCCTCCCCTTCGTGAGCTACGGCGGAAGCTCGCTCTTGGTGAGCTCGGCCGCCGTGGGGCTGATCCTGAGCGTGGCCCGCACGTCCGCGAGCGTGGCCAAGAGCAAGCCCGTGACGGGCGCGAACGAGCAGGTCGAAAGCGACGACAGCGCGGCGAGGGCGAACGCCGCGCGCAGGTCCAAGGCGGCATGAGTGATGACGTGGAGGCGACGATGACCCAGTTGAACAACATCCTGATCGCGGGCGGCGGCACCGGAGGTCACCTCTTTCCCGGCATCGCCGTCGCAGAAGAGTTGCGACGGAGAAAGCCCGGCGCGCAGGTGACGTTCGTAGGAACCGAGCGCGGCATCGAAGCGCGGGTCCTGCCGAAAGCGGGAGAGACCGTCGACTTCATCGACGTGACCCCGCTCAAAGGCCGCACCCCTTCCGAACTCATGCGGAGCCTCGTCCGGCTCCCGATCGCATACACCCGCGCGATAGCCATCCTCAAGCAGCGCAAGCCCGACGTCGTGCTCGGCGTCGGCGGCTACGCGTCGGGGCCGATGCTGCTCGCGGCGTGGACGCGGGGCATCCCCACCGCGGTGCTCGAGCAGAACGCGCAGCTCGGGATGACCAACCGCGTACTCGCCAACGTGGTGGGTCGCGGCTACGTGACCTTCGACGCCACGGCCGCCGCGTTTGGTGCCCGCGCCCGGGTCGTCGGCAACCCGGTACGTCGGGCGTTCGTCGACGCCACCCGCCTCGCACAGACGGATCCCGAGGGCTTCGAGGCGCGGGCCCGCAAGATCCTCGTGATCGGCGGCTCGCAAGGCGCGCAGAAGCTCAACCAGACGATCCCAGCCGCCCTCGCTTCGCTCGATCTTCGCGCGATGGGGATCCTGGTGGTGCACCAGACCGGCGCCGTGATGCGTGACGAGGTGGCCGCGAGCTACACGGCGCTCGGCCTCGACGCCGAGGTGGTGCCCTTCATCGACGACATGGCGCGCGCGTACTCCGGCGCGATGCTGGTGATCGCGCGCGCGGGCGCCACGACTTTGGCGGAGCTCACGGCCGTGGGCCGCCCTTCGATCCTGATCCCCTTCCCCCACGCGGCCGATGATCATCAGGCCAAGAACGCCGACGAGCTCGCCCGCGCTGGCGCCGCGATCGCGATCGGGGAGAGCCAGCTCGACGATGAGACGCTCGGGCGCGCCCTGCGTGGCCTGTTGACTGCCCCGGAGCGGAGGCGCGCGATGGCGAGCGCAGCGCGCCGCCTCGGACGCCCGGACGCGGCCGCCGCCGTCGTCGACGACCTTCTCGGTTGGTTGAGCGGTACCGCGGAGCACCGCGCCAACGCCGCCACACCGACCAAGTCCTCAGACGATGAGGGCTCTCGATTCGCCACCGTGGATTTCCGCGCCGGCCGCGACGAGCTAGCGATCCGCAGGCGCCCGTCCGGCCCACCGCCGATCGCGCGCCTGGTGCCCCTTCACCGTCACGCGAGGCCTCTGCCCGCCTGAGTCTCCCGCGAGTAGGTCACCGCCGCGCTCGCCATGAACAGAAGGGCCGCTCGACACTGGGGTCGGGCGGCCCTTCGCCTATTCAGGCGTGCGCTGACTAGAGCGAGGCGCTCGGGGGGATACCGGGCGTCGACGTCGGCGGGATAGGCAGCATCGAGGGATCTTCGTCCGGGGTACCAGGATCGATCTCGGTGACCACACGGGTGGTGCCCGTCTCGTAGAGCGAGCTGCCGATGCACTCGTTCGCGTCGCGCTCGAGCTGGGTGAAGTTCTGGCTCAGGACGCTGATGACGGTGAACTCGTGGTTCCGCCGCGCGTCGTCGCCGGTATCGACCGACTCGTCGAGCGACTCCACGCGATCGCCGAGCGTGCGCAGATGCGCGTTGATCTGGGTCAGCTTGTCGTCGAGGCACGTGGCACGGACGATGTCGCCCTCACGACGCGCCTCGTCGAGCATGCCCAACACCCGCTGGCTCAGCTGGGTCGCGCGGTTGTTCACGCGCTCCGCTTCGGCGACCTGCTCGGGCCCGCTCAGATCCGCGGTGCTGCGACCGGTCACCGCCGCGTCCTCGTCGTCGCCATCCTGCGCGCCCGCCAGGCCCATGCCCGCCAGACCGAACAGCGCGGCCACAATTGATCCCCAAAGCCACTTTCGACGCATCAAATCCTCACTGGGGGGTGCTCCTCACGGAACACCCGGCACCCTGTCTAGCAACCGCCGGGACCCATTGTCAACGCGGCTGCAGTGTGTGGCCCCTACCCCCGAGGACGTTCACGCGGCCTGTGCGACCTGGAACTCGTCGATGAGGGCGACGGTGACGCTGGTCCCCGAGAGCGCCTCACGGACCCACTCGAGCAGCGCCAGAGCCGCGAGCCGCGCTCGGCCCCGGGACGCACTGATCCGAAGCTCGCCCCCGTAGGGGAGCATCGCGCGCGCGACCGTCCCGAGCAGCCGCGCCCGAAGCTCGATGGCACCTGCGCTCGCATCCGGCCCGGCCACGAGAATGAGGCCGCGCGGCTGCTGCCCCCCGGCCCGATCGCGCTCCGCGACCACCTCGACCCGATCCACCAGCTCACGCAGGGTCTCGCCCTCGAACGTCCGGGTTCCAGCCGCGGGGCAGACCAGATCGCGCTCATCGGAGCCGGGCTCAATCACGAGGTAGGTGCGGTGCTGGGACATGGCTGGAGACCTCCGATGCTTCCGGAACCACTTCGCGAAGCGGCGAGCACTCAGCACGAACGGTGCCAATGTCGCGACGAGGCAAAGAACGCGCGGGGACCCAGGAAGTTCCACGACAAAACGCGAAGGCGGGTGCGAACCAAGCTGTGGTGAAGCTGACGCGGTGTGTCAGTCCGTGCACTGCCGTTGGGTCCGCGACGACACTCCGTCACCCGAAGACCCGAAGACCCGAACCCCAGCCCGAGATCCAGACCCCGGAAACGACGACGCCGCCCGACCCTCTCGGGTGGGCGGCGCGCCAGGACTCTCACATCTCGTGCCTACTCGCTGGAGTCGAGCACGAAGGGATAGTTGACGCCGACGATGCCGCCGCCATCCGGAGCCGGGAAGGTCCAGCGGCGAACCGCGGTGACCACGCACTGTTCGACCCGCGCATTCGACAGCGTGCTGTTGGCCACGCTGGCCGTCTGCACCGCGCCGCTCGCCGCGATGATGAAGCTGACCGTGATCCGGCCCGCCAAGTCGGGACGCGCCGTGAGTTCCTGCTCGTAGCAGAACCGGACCTCGTTGATGTGGCGGCGGATGACCCGCCGGATGACCTCGCGGGAGAGCGAGCCACGCACATCCGCCTCACCCGTGCGGATACGCGGCACCGACGCGCGGTGACCGGAGAACCCGCCAGCACCCGAGCCGTAGCCCGAGCCCGAGCCAGTGCCTGCGCCATGGCCGATGGTGCCGATGTTACCGAGACCGATGGTGCCCTCGCCGGTGCCACCGCCGCCGCGACCGGTACCACGGAGACCGAGGCCGCCGAAGCCGAAGTTACCTCCGACGTTGTCACCCATGAGCGCGCCGAGCGCGCTCATCGCGTCGCTTCCAAGCGCGGTGTCCGCGCCGTAGGGGGACGTCGGCGAGTTCCATGCGCCGGCCAGCGAAGCGAGTGCGCCGATCGCGCCGGCGTTACGCGCCGCCTCGACGGCGGCTTCACGCGCCATGTGAGGATCGGGGTTGTCCTCGGGACCCTCGATCCCGTAGCGGTTCGTGGTCTTCTCGTGGGACTCCTCGCCCATCGCGCCTTCGTCGTCCTTGTGACGCTTACCGGTGCCGCCCTCGGTGTCGTCGGTGTTGGTGACCTCCTCGAGCCACTCAGGCGTCTCTTCCTCCACCGTGGCGGGCGGCTCGACCATGTAGTCGATCAGCCGGTTGCCGTCGTGGAGCAGATCCAGCGAGAGCGTCCGCGAGGACGGGGGCAAGAAGTAGAACATCAGGAGGAAGGTCGCGTGGATGCCCAGCGAGACCATCGTCCAAACCTGCTGACCCCAGTTCACCCCGCCCGCGGCGGCGCCAACACCGATCTTCTTACCGACCGACGTCGCCTTGGTGACGAAGAGGAAGCCCTTGTAGCGGACCCGCGCCGTCGCGTTCGCCGGCAAGATGTACTGCTGGGCGCCTGCGAGCTCGGAGCAGGGCTGGAGCTTTCCGGCCGCCTGAAGGTCCGCGAAGCTCTGCGTCTGATCACCGATGGTGACCTCGCCCTCCGCGCCTGCCTGGATCACGACGCCGACGTTTCCACCGGTCGCGACGACCACAGGCATGCGATCGGAGCCGAGGAGCTCGCTGCCCACCAAGTAGTCGACACCTGCTGCAGCAGACGGCTCGCCCAGGTAGAAGGAGCGCGGGGGCGACATGTGCGCGACGTGCAGCACGCTGCTGTCGCCCCACATGATCATCAGCTCCGCGGCGGTCGCCGCGTCCTCGACGTCCGCGGGATTGACCGGAGGACCGCTCGCGGCGATGCCCCAGCGGTACTTCTCAGGATCCTCGTCGTCATCGCCATGACCATGACCGCCATGGCTCTCGTGCGAAGCGGCCAAGGGCGCCGCCGCAGGCGCAGCGAACGGATTCGCGAGCCCACCACCGACTGCAAAAGGGTTGGCAACCGCGACGGGCGCAACAGGTTCTGCGACGGCGGCGGGAGCAACCGGAGCCGCTGCTGAAACCGGAGCCGCTGCTGAAACCGGAGCCGCTGCTGAAACCGGAGCCGCTGCTGAAACCGGAGCCGCTGCTGCAGCGACCTCTGCGCGCGATGCGACCTCGGTCACGGCGTCCTCGGCCGCTGCCCCCGCGATCTCGACGACGACCCGGCTTCCGCCCAGGACGACTTCGTCACCGTTCTGCAGCTTGGTCTTGTTGACCTTCTTGCCGTTGACCACCGTGCCTGACGCGGACCCGAGATCGATGATGTAGATCTCGTCGGGGCTGGTCACCTCGATCACCGCATGCATCCGCGAGACGTTGTCGTCCTCGATGCGTAGGTGGCTCGACGGGAGCTTGCCGACCTTGATGATGTCCTGGTTGAGCGTCTCGGTTCGTACCAGGGTCTCGCCCTGATAGATCTTGAACGTCATCGATACTTTGGAGCTCGCCACTCTAGCCTCCGTAACTGCTCGGCTTCACGCCGGCCGACGTTCGACCATCCGGGTCGGCGTCGGCACACTCGCCTCGCACCCGCCTAATGACAGCGGTTGCGGGCATCGGTTCCAGGAAAGTTTGGTTCGAACGTCAGAGGTTCTCGACGCTCTTGAGCATCTCGGGAACGAAGTGCTCGCGGATGCGGATCAGCGACGCGCGGCGACCGCGTCGGCGCACGCTCAGCATCTCGCCGTCGGGCCGCACGAGATCGCCGGTGACCAGATCGTCCTCGAAGTCGTAGGTGGTCGCCTCGCCTCCGTCCTGCGCTGCGGCGCACGACGTCATGGCGAACTGGAGACCAATCGCAAAGATACCGGCAGCAAATAGGGTCGCGAGATTCTTCATGGCCAACTCCGGATCGAACGTGAGCCCGCAGGACGAAACCGGGGGCACTCTACAGAAAGTCAGGGGGAAGCGTCAACGGCGCCTGCTCGTGATGTCGAGGGGCGCCGTCGTCTTCGTCACTCGGCGGGGGCGGGTGCGGCGCCGCCACCGGTGGACACGCCCGCCGCGGCCGCCGCTGCAGCAGCCTCGCGCTCGAACTCCGCGGCCTGCGCTGCGCTCGTCGCTTCCATCTCGGCAGCCATCCGCTGCATCTCGGCGATGTCGTTGATCGTGGAGATGGCCTCCTCGATCTGCTGCAACCGTCCCATCGAACAAGGGGATCGGGCCCGACGGCGCCGCGCGCGGGAGCGTGCACGGGCGTCACCACCTGCGCGCTCGATGGTGCAATGACGGGTGACGCTCTCGAGGGCCCCCGAGTACTCGGGCCGGCTCCCCGCGTGCGAGACGAACTGGTTGTAGTACTCCGTCGCGCGGTTCAGCGTGGGGATCGTTCCGTCGCGGTAGTCCTGCCAGAGCAGGCCGATGTTGTAGTAGGCCTCCGGACGCGCCGCATCGATTGAGATCGCGTGCTCGTAGGCTGCCTGGGCCTCGTCAGCGTTGTCGAGGCCGCGCCGTGCGGCGCCGAGACCCAGCCACGCGTCGTAGGTGTCGGGGCGCAGCTCGGTGGCGCGGGTGAACGCGGCGGCCGCGTCCGAGTAACCCCGGAAGCTCAGGGTGAGCTCCCCGAAGTTCATGAACGCCTCGAAGAAGTTGTTGTCGAGGTTGAACGCCCGCTCGAACTTCGCGAGCGCCGCGATGATGTTCCCCTGGCGGACGTTGATCAGGCCCCAGGTGTTGTAGATGGGAGCGTAGTTGCCGTCGATCAGCTGCGCCTGACGGCACACGACCTCGGCGAGATCGAGCATCTGCCGGTTCGACGAACCCGCGGCGGCGGCGCGGCGCGCACGACGAGCGACCTCTTCTTCGTCCCGCGATCCTGCGCGGGCTGTCCCCGAGACCGCTGCGGTACCGCCAGCCACCGAGCTACCACCACCGCCGCTACGCACAGCCTGATCGTAGTAGAGGAGCGCCATCTGGTTGAACGCCGGCAAGTAGCTCGAGTCGATCGCGAGCGCGCGACGCAGGTTCTGCAGCGCCTCCGCGGACTCCGCGGGCGAGCGCCGCTGGACGATCGCGATGTTCACGTAGCCCTCGGTACAGCGGGTGTCGTCGCGCACCGAACGCTCGTACTCCGCGCGGGCCTCCGCGATCCGACCAGCCCGGTAATGCACGTTGCCGGCTGCGACACGCGCGCCGCAGAAGTGGTCGTTGAGCTCCAGGGCGCGGCCGTAGAACTCACGGGCCTGATCCGCATGGCCGCAATCATCGTGGGTCCGGCCCATCATGAAGACGGCCTCGGTGAAGCGACCGCCCTGCGCGCTGTTTGCTCGGTCGAACCCGGCGACGACGTCGGTGCACTCCGACTCGGTCCAGCCATCCCCCCGCGCCGCGTTGTAGGCTGCGAGCGCGTTGGTCCAGTGATTCTCCGCCTCGGCGCTGATCACGGTGCCGCTGGCGGTCGTCGTGTCCTCGCTGCCGGCGGTCCCGCCGCCGCCACTGCCGTCGCTACCGCCTCCACCCCCGCAGCCAGCCATGGCCGCCGCGAGGAGAACCGAGGAGAGGAAGATGCCGTTCTTGATGATCGAGTTCGTCATGTTCGTTCTCCTCAGGTGGTCCCGCCAGCGGCGGCACCTTCGCTCGCAGCGCTGCCGCCGGAGAGGGCGCCGTCACCCGTGTCGCTGTCGCCGCCATCCTCGCGCCGGAGCTCGACCGCACCGGGGGGCGCAATCTGATCCTCGACGAACGAAGCGGTACCGCGGAGTTCGGCCGCGAGCGGGTAGCGCGCGCGTGCCAGGTTGTTGAGTTCTTCCTCGCACTGCTGCGACCACTCGTTGAACCAGCGGACGCGGGTCGCGAGGGTCAGGCAGAACTCGAAGGCCCCGAGGGCCATCGGGAGCGGAGCGCCGCGACAGGACGGAGCGTCCATGCCCTCGGTGCAGCGGATGTCGTCGACAGTCTCCCAGCGTCCATCGGGACCGGGGTTCGAGCCGTTCAACACCGCTTCGAGCTGATCGAGGTAGATGCCTTCCAGCTCAGGGTCGTTCGCGATCTCGTCCGGGATCGGCGCCGAGCGCACGTCGTCGATGATGCGCCGGTACATCTCACCCACGCGTGCTGCCGAGGCGATCTGCCACTGGGGAATCTCGAGCGCGTCCAGACGGTGATATGCGGCCTCTGCTGTGCGCAGCGCCTCGATCTTCCGCGTCAGCCAGGGGAACAGGTCGTTCTGAGCCCAGCGGTTGACCGCGACCAAGGTGGTCGGGCCCGAGTAGCGCGGGAAATGCACTGCTCGGAACACATCGAACGCGTACTCGGCGAGGTAGAAGTAGGCCTCGGACGCAGCGTCCTTCGCCCGGACCAACCAGAGGAGCCGCTGCTCGTCGCTTCCCTCCGCTCGGCTGATCGCCTCGGTCGCGTTGCCCTCCCAGACTCGGATGGCGGCGCGGAAGTGATCCTCCGCGCGATCTCGCTCATCGAGTTCCCACTCCGAGCGCGCCATCTGCACGTTCGCCCGGATCACCTCGTGAGGAAGTCCAGTGCGGCCGTACTCGCGGAGCCAACGACGGTAGTGATCGAAGACGTGACCCCAGTCCTCGGTGCGCTCCCAGATGGAGCCGAGCGAGAACACGACCTGCGAGGTCTCTCGAGGATTGCTCCGACGGTAGTTGCGCTCGTAGAGGCGCGAGTCCTCGATCGCGGTCTCCGTCTCGCCGAGGCCGAGCCGGAAGAACACGGCGTTCTCGAGGCCGCCTCGAGCGACAGCGCAGAGCGCCGGGTCAGCGGTCTCCGCCTCGGTGCAGGTATCGCGGTACTCGATCTCGCCGTCGGCGCCGCGAGTCATGAAGTTCTGGAGCGGCACCGCGGCCGTGGGGAAGCGGGTCGCAAACTGCTCGTACCACTCAGCGGCGCTCGAGTAGATCGCCAGCGCGTGGAAGTTGCTCCCGATCAGGTAGACAGCGCGCTGCGCGAGCGGGCTCTCGGGGAAGTTACGCACCAGGACCTGGCGGACCTGGATCGCGCGACCGAGCAGACGCGCGGCCTCGTAGTCGATCGACGCGTTGTAGAGGACCTCGTCGAGGCGTCCGCACTCGCGGTGATCTCGGGCGATGCCCACGTACACCGCCGCCGCTTCACGGTAGCGATGGTTGGTGTGGTGATCCTCCGCCTGAAGGCGGAGCACGCCACAGCGCATGTTGTCCAACACCGGGCACAAGTCGGGGTGGTTGTCCCGGTTCGTGGCGTCGTTGCAGTAGAGGGTCGAGAGGGGCTCGATGCTGGTCTCGAGATCCGTGAGGCACGAGGAGCGTCCGTCGCGCTGACGGACGGTCTCGATCGAGTCGAGGTAGAGGTTCGCGGCGTACTCGGCGAGCTCGTGGGTCGGGTGGTTGAACGCGATGTCGCGGAACACCACCGCCGCTTCTTCGAAGTGGCCCGTCTCGTAGTAGATGCGGCCTCGGCGGTACTTCACCTGAGGGAGCTCCTCGCTCTCACCGACGAAGCAGATGTAGCGCTGGAAGGCGCCGATCATGCCCATCTCCATCTCGTTGAGGTCGCGGGGCGGCGGCAGGACCGGGGTCTCCTCGACCGCGGCAGCGGCTCGGCGACCGCGGCGACCGCGACGACCCGAACCGGCTTCGGGGGTCTCACGACGGTCGCGCTCTCGCGAGGCGTAGTTCTGCTGGTAGAGGTTGTTGTAGCAAAGCACCGCCGCATACGCGGCGTCGCTCGTGTACTCACCCGCAGGGTTCAAGGTCACGACGCGGTCGAAGGCGGGACCGCAGCGACCCCAGTCCTCCATGCGCCAGAGAAGCTCCGCCTGGAAGTAGCTGACCCGGTAGAGGGTGGGCCAGTCATCGCGGGCGATGTCGGGGAACTCGAGCGTCTCCATATCGGGGAAGTGCTCGATTGCCAGCGTGTAGAGCTGGGCCGCCTGATTCATCGTGCCGCGGTCGTTGGTACCCGGGGATGCATCGGTTCCGATGGCCTCACGATGCCAAGCGACGGCGAGCTCGAAGAGCACCTGCGAGGTGACCTGACGACACTCCGTGACCGACTCGGCAGTGTGCGATCCGGCGTTGCGGAAGATCTCCTCGAGATCGACCAGTCGCTGGATCTCCGTCACCTGCTCTGGTTTGGGTCGAGAGGAGACGATGCCGTTGGTGACCCGTGACTGCCAATAACAGAGGCGGTCGGAGGTGGGCCTGTCCGACATGAGCTGGTGATAGATCTGGATGGTCTCCGGCCATTGACCGGTGTCGTAATAGAGCTCGGCCAGCGACTCGAGCATCTCGTATGCTTGCTCCTCGTTCGTCGCGTAGCGTCTGAAGAAGTCGAGCGCTTGGTTGGGTCGACCTACCCGCGCGTAGGGCAAGACCAGCTCGCGGCGGGCCTGACGGGCGAGGTTCTCGACGTCGCGCGCGTCCGGATGATCCCGAGCGAACTCGATGGTGCGCACGAACTGGGTCAGCGCGCCCCGCATGTCCTCGAGGTTGTAGAGGACCCACGCCTGCTTGTAGAGCGCGTACCCGTAGACGGGGTTCCGCTCCGGCGGGGTCTCGAGCACCTTGTCGTAGAACTGGCGCGCGGCGTCCATGTCCTGCTCTTCGTTGAAGTAGAACTCAGCGAAGGACAGCCAGGCGTGGGGGACGAAGCGGCTCTCGGGGAAATTCTTGATGAGCCGCATGTAGACGCCGCGGCTCTGCTCCTGGCGGTGCATCTCATCGAGGCCGTAGGCGAGCGAGAAGAGGACCTCGTCCATGCGGGCATAGTCGGGATAGTGCTCGACCAACCGCGCGTAGGTGCGAATGGCGTTCTCGCGCATCTCGGTGACCCGGGTCTCCGCTTCGTGCTGCTGACGCTCGAGCTCGGCGCGGCGATCGGCCGCGGCGGCGTGGATCGGCTCGTCCATCGAGCGGGCTCGGGTGTTCCAGAAGGTCTGGGCTTCAAAATACGTCTCTGCGAGCCGCAGGAGGTAGTCGGCGCCACGGGGATCGCCGCCTCGCATGCGGCCGATGATCCGCTCGTTGGTCTGGATCTCCTGCTGCAGAAGCTCCCACGCCCGTGGCGCGCCCCCGGTTCCGACGCCGGCCACGCGACCGATGTCGATCTCGATGCCCGGGCGAGTGGCGCCCGAGGCGGCCTCCTCAGCGTGCGTGGGCGCCGCGATGACGTGGCTGCTGGGCGCCGAACCTGCTCGCGCCGCAGGAGGTGGTGCGCCCGAGGGGCACTCCTCCACCGCGGTGCGCGCCGTGTTCGAGATGCACATGCCGCCCGAGCCAGCTGCGGTTGCCGTGGCACCCGTCTGCGCACCCACGAGGAAAGGCAGGCCACCGCCGACCACGGTGCCGAGAAGGAGAATTGTCAGTCGCTTGCGATTCATCGAGCCACCCTCGTTTCGAAAGTCGGGGGATGTTGAGTCGGGAGAGGAGGTGTCGGGAGAGGAGGTGTCGGGAGATGGGGAGTCGGGGAGCATGGACCCGGCCGAATCGGTCGATCCAAGCTCGTCGTGAGCCGCGCGGTTCTAGGTCGACCACTGCTCTGAGTTGCGTGTCTGGTCGAATCCGACCCGCGAGGGCCCCACCCATTGGGTGAGAACCCTCGTCGGACCCTCAGGATATCGGTCAGCGTCAGCGCCGCCGTCGACCCGCGCATCCTCAGCGACCGCAGTGTGAGGTGACCTGCTGGCGGTAGAAGCCCAGCTCGTCGCGCCAGTACTCGCCGTCGAAGGGCCACATCATGTGCTCTTCGTCGACGCGGACGTCGAAGCCGCCCGAGCGCTCGATCTCGAGCATCTGGGCCTGGGACTCGGCGTCGAGGTTACCGCGCAGGTAGGTGAAGATCTCGAGCTCGATGGTGTCGACCTGGGTGAGCAGGTCGTTGAGATCGTCGATCAGCCGGTTGAACCGGGTACGCACCAGGTCACCCGTGGTGTCGATAGCGAAGCTCTTGGCGACGAAGATGTCCTGAAGGATCCGCGCGCCCAGCGGCGAGTTGGAGAACTCCGCGGGGGTCTCGTTGAGGTGCGCCTCTTCGGCCTCGAGCAAACGAACGTACTCGAGGTTGCGAAGGACGGTGCGATCCGAGAGCGCCGTGGAGACGACCGGAAGGAGGCGATCCGACAGGGTCGAGTCCTCGGGGTGATCGCGGAGCGCGACGAGGAACTCGAAGAAGCGCTGGTTGTCGCCTTCGAACGAGTCGAGCGTCGAGAGCAGCTCGGTCTGGACCGGATCGTAACGCTCGTGGAACTGCGAGATCATCGCCTGCGCGTTCTCGATCTGGCAGGCGGTGAAGAAGACGACGGCCTTGAGGACCAGGGCCTCCGGGTAGTACGCGTCGTTGAAGTAGGGAGAGAACAGCGTGTGGATGTTGCCCATCGCACGCGCGTACTCGTCGGCGAGGAAGAACGCCCAGCTCTCCTCGAAGAGCGCGTCGAGCCAGTACTCGCTGTCCTGCGAGACGTTGTTCCAAGCCTCGACGGCGTTACCGAGCAACGCACCGTCGACCTCGCGCTCACCCGTCTCCGCGTCGACGCGGTTCGCAGCGGCGTAGTAAACGCGGGCCAGCGAGATCCACGCGAGGTTGCGCATGCGGCTGGTGTCTTCGACGCCGCTCGCGCCGCCATCGATCGCCTCGATGATGCCGCGGAAGGCCGCGACTGCGGGACGCGCGTGGCGCAGACGCACGTGCGAGATGCCCATGAAGAAGCGCGAGTCGATGTAGAAGCGCGAGTCCTCTGCGACGCGCTCGAAGAGGGCGATCGCCTCGGCGAACTCGTAGCTCTGGTACTTGAAGCGGCCCATCAGATAGAGCAGCTGGTTATAGAGGTCCGCCTGATCGGGCGTGTTGAACTGCTCCAACATCTCGACGCCGTAGCGGCCGATCCGCTCGACGATGCCCGCCGACTCCGGGAGCTGCGAGGCGAGCTGCGCGAGCCACTGCAGTGTCTGCGCGAAGTAGGTGTGGTTGGTGTTGAGCGTGATCTCGTCGAAGATCGCCAACGCCGACTGGTAGAAGTGCAAGTGGTAGAGCGACTTGCCCAAGAAGAACTGCGCCTTCTCCACGTTGCCGGGGGCATCGTCGGTCTCACCGCCGACCACCCGCTGGAACTGCACCGAGGCCTCCAGGTAGCGCTCCTGCTGGTAGAGGCGCAGCGCGTTCGCGAGCGCCTCCGACGGAGGTCCTTCGGCCGCGGGTGCGCCGGTGGTCCCGGTGTCTTCGACCGAGAAAGACATGTCCTGCGCGCTCGCCGTCGAAGCCGACAGCCACCCAGCACAAGCCGGGATGACTGCAGCAAGCAGCATCAGCGAACCACGGATCGAGCCTCGTTCACGCCTCATGGGCTTTTCCTCGCGTTGCGATCGGAGCGACCGCGGATATCGAACTAGCGACAAACCAAAACACAAGCAAAATCGATGGCTTATGAGGTTTGGCGAGCGATGATAGAGATCGCGCGCCCGCCTTGTCAATAGCGACTTACGGAAACGGCCGGGGAACGGGCTCTGGAGGAAAGTCCGTCTTGACACCTTTCTGCCGCGCGACGTAGCTTCGCCCCCGCCTTCGGGCAGACATGGAAACGCGGGCCGCCGACGGCGACCCAGATGGACGACCCGATGAGCCTGGTGGCTCGTACGAGATCGAGAGCGACCTGAAGCAGGTCGACCCGGTTTGGGGCACGTCAGAAGCACGGTAAAGAGGAGTCGGGAATGCGGCGCACGAGTTCGAAGGCACAGGCGATGGCCGGTCTCGCCCTGGTGGGTTTTCTCCTTCTCGGAGGATGTGGCGTCACCGGCGTGGGTGATCCCTGCGTCCCCGAGGCCGTCCCCACCAACGGGTTCACTAGGAGCGAAGTGTACGTGGAGAGCAGCGCCGTCCAGTGCCGCACCCGCACCTGCTTGGTTTATCACCTCACGGGGAATCCCGAGAACCTGACCAGTGAGGGCTGCACGGGGACGGGGTGCGTCGAAGACATGATTCCGCTTATCCCGGGCGTGGCGCTCAGCGAGAACAACATCAACCGGGTCTTCTGCAGCTGCCGCTGCCGTCCCGACGCCACCGCGCCCAACCTGCCGACCTGCGGATGCAGCGATGGGTTCAGCTGCGCGGACGAGGGCTTCTGCGTTCCTCACGAGGCCGATACGGGCTACTGCTCCGAGACGCAGACGAACAACTGCACGATTGAGTTGTGCGATCTGGCGACCAACCGTTGCCCTTGATCTCCTCACCCGCTGCTGAGCGTCGCTAGGACGTGAAGACAGACCCACGCCACCGACTCGGTGATCGTGCGGAGGAAGCAGCCGCGGCTCTCTACGAGGGTCGCGGCTTTTCCGTGGTGGATCGCAACGTTCGGGTGGGCCGCCTGGAGATCGATCTGATCGTCAGCCGCGGCGGCATGCTGGTCTTCGTCGAGGTCCGATCGCGCAGGGCCGGCGGGATGGTCCATCCCGCGCTGACCATCCGGGGCGCCAAAGCCCAACACATGCGGCAGGCGGCCGCGATGTGGCTCCAGTCCAACGGCGCGCGCGGCCGGGTCGTTCGCATGGACGTCGTCGCGGCGAGCGAGCTGCCCGATCGCACGTTCGAGCTCGAGGTCTACGAGAACGTGCTCTCGGGCTAGCCCTGGCGGAGCGAGTCGACCGGGCGGAGCCGGCTGCCCAACACCGCGGGATAGACCGTCGCGAGCAAGCACACGAGCACGGAGGCGACGCCGACCATCACGAAGTCGCCGACCTCCACGTGAACCGGCAGGCGATCGATGTAGTAGACCTCCGGGTCCATCGCGATCCCGAAGTGCTCGGCCGCGAAGCACACGAGGTAGCCCAGGCCGCAGCCACTGATGGCGCCGAGTAGGCCTATCAGGAGGCCCTGCACCAAGAAGACGCCGACGATCTGCTGGTCCTGAGCGCCCATGGCTTTGAGGATCCCGACCTCGCGCCCCTTCTCTTGCACCATCAGCATGAGCGCGCCGACGACGCAGAAGCTGGCGACCAAGATCGCGAGCAAGAGCATGATGAACATCGCGAGCTTCTCGAGCTGAAGGGCGCCGAAGAGGTTGCGGTTCACCTCCTGCCACGATCGGACCCGGACCTCGCTCCGATGGATGACCTCGGCGATCGCGACCGAGCGCTCCTCGGCGCGCTCCCAGTCATCAACCCGGACCTGGATACCGGTGATCGCGCTACCTAGACCCAAGAAGCGCTGTGCCGTGGCCAGATCGGTGTAGGCGACCTGCATGTCGTACTCGAACATGCCGCTGTAGAAGATCCCCGCGATGCGGAAGGGGCGGCTGCGCGGCATCGGTCCGGTAGGCCCCAGCTCGCCGTTCGGCGAGACCAGGTTGACCTCGTCGCCGACATGGAGGCGCAGGCTGCGCGCGAGCTCGGCGCCCACGATGAGCCCGGGCAAGAGATCGAGCGCGCGCTCGCGGGAGCGTCGGTCCGCGGGCGCCTCGGGCAGGAGGAACTCGCCGAGTTCGTCGATGCGGGCGCTGCGCTCACGATCGCCGGCCGGGACCTCGGGGGCGGGCTCGGGCAAGGGCACGCTGACCGGACCCTCGCCGATCTCGCGATCGATGCTCGCGAGCAGATCGTCGATGTCGCGCGCGAGGCCCATGCGATCGCCGGGCTCGGGAGGACCCGCATCGCGTCGAGCCCTCACGCCTGCATCGGGGCGTGCCGTGTCGGGACGCGCTTCGTCGACGGCGCGCGGGGCAATCTCGATGCGCTCGAGCAGGCTCCCAGACATCTCTTCAGGGCTCAGATCGAGCAATCGCTCGGGATGCGAGAGGTACTCCAGGCGCCCGTGGCGGAGGTTGTTGGGGAGATCGGTGACGATCGTGTCGGGATCGATCCCGCGCAGCACCGCGCCGCCCAGGTTCGAGGCGCTGGAGATCATCACCTCGCCCTCGACGTAGGGGCTCGCGCCTTCGACGCCCTCGACCGCGCGGATCCGGGTGAGCACCGGATCCCAGCCGTCCCAGCTCCCGTACTCGCGATCCACCACGACGTGCGCGCTGTTGCCGAGGATCTTCTGCTGCAGATCGTCGCGGAAGCCGCCCATCACCGACAGCGTCGTGGTGAGGGTGCAGCTCGAGAAGCTGACCGCGAGGATCGAGAGCATCCCGATGACGGTGAGGAAGCCGCTCTTGCGGGCGCGCAGCAAGCGCGAGGCGACCAGGGCCCGAAAACCGGTGAGCTCGATGCCATCGAGGAGGAGCGGCAAGAGGCGCGCGAGCCCCCGGATCGCGGCGAACGCCGTGATGATGAGGGCGATCAGCGCGGGCGTCGGGGAGCCCTCTTCGGGCGGGGAGAAGGGCAACGTCCAGAGCGCGAACACGAACGCGCAGAGGACGAGGGCGTCGAAGATGACGAAGAACGCGCGACGGAAGCGCTCGGGGATGAGGAACCACGAGGCCAAGAGCACCACGACCTGTGTGGCGAGCGCCGCCCAGAACGTGTTCTCGGCGATCGTGAGCAGGGCGCCCAGGCCCTGGCTGCCGCTGATCGTCGCGAGCGTGTCGAACCAGAGGAGCGGGCCTGTCTCCCCGAACAGGCTGTCGAGCGCGAACGCGTCGTGCTCGCGCTGCGAGAGCCACGCCAGCGCGGCGATGCAGAGCTCGGACACGATGAGGACGGCGCTCGCCGTGGTGCCGACGAGCACCCGCGCCCGACCGTGCGTGCCGTTCGCCAGCCGCAGCGCGCGACCGTGGAGAGGCAACGTACCCAGACCGAGCGCCACCACCCCTGCGCCGAAGAGCAGCGTCATCCAGAGGGCCTCCGCCTCGCGGGCTCCTTCCCCGAAGCCCTCGCCGTCGAGCACCACGTGGGCAGGCCATAGCGATCCAAGCATCGCGAGGTGCAAGAGGACGGCGATCGGATGGAGCGCCGCGGGCCAACTCAGGCGCAGCTCCTTCGGGGTGTCGACGTTCGAGACCACGAGGTTGGCGAGCAGCGTCGCGAGACCACCGAGCGCCATCGGGCAGGCGACGCCCACCAAGATCGGCAACCCCACCGCGATGCCGATGACCGCCATCACCACGGCGAGCACCAGCAGCCCTGCGCCGATGAAGGTGCCGTCGCGGCTGCGACGCGTGACGAGCGCTGGGACCTTCACGCGCCTTCGGTCTCGGGCTGATCGAACTCGGGACGGCTGAGCTCCGGGCGCATCGCAGGGAAGAAGAGCACATCGCGGATCGAGGGCTGACCGCAGAGCAGCATCACCACCCGATCGACGCCGAGGCCGAAGCCGGCCGCCGAGGGCATCCCGTGGCGGAGCGCTCGCACGTAGTCCGCGTCCATGTCCATCGCCTCTTCATCGCCGCTGGCCTGGCGCTCGAGCTGGCCCAAGAAGCGCTGCTCCTGATCGTCGGGGTCGTTGAGCTCGGAGAACGCGTTCGCTATCTCCTTGCCGTCGAGGAAGAGCTCGAATCTGTCGGTGACGCTGGGGTCCTCGTCGTTCTTGCGCGCGAGCGGAGAGACCTCGGTGGGGTGCTTGGTGACGAAGACCGGGAGCGATCGGCTCCCGTCGGGCGCACGGTAGAGCTGGGTGAGGTGGGGCTCGACCAAGAGCTCGTAGAGGACGAAGAGGCGCTCTCCGTGGTTGCTGCATTTCGCGAGCATCTTCTTGTGCTCGTAGGAGAGCTTGGGACCGGCGGCCTCGATCGCGGCGAGCAGCGCCGCCTCATCGCGCACGGTGGACGTGTCGATGGCGCCGTCGAACGCGGTCTCCGGAAGCCCGAAGGTCTTGCCGTTAGCGCAGCGCTCGGCGATCGACTCCCGCAGATCGATGCGGGCGAAGGGGAACTCGAGGGTGAACGTGCGCTCGCTCCACCAGCGGCGACAGCTCTCGAGGTGCGGTAGCGGGCGATCGAAGCGCTCGCGCAGCGCGGCATCGATGCGGCGCAGCATGGCCTCGGCGCTGTTCATCAAATCATCGTACGTGGCGTACGCCTGGTAGAACTCGAGCATCGTGAACTCGGGGTTGTGGCGGGTGCTCACGCCCTCGTTCCGAAAGCAGCGACCGATCTCGAAGACCCGCTCGAGGCCGCCCACCACCAGGCGCTTGAGGTACAGCTCCGGCGCGATGCGGAGGTAGAGGTCCATGTCCAGCACGTTGTGGTGCGTGGTGAAGGGCTTGGCGACGGCGCCGCCGCGCACGGTGTGCAGGAGCGGGGTCTCCACCTCGAGGAACTCGCGCTCATCGAGGAACGATCGGATCTCCTTCACCACCTGGGCGCGGGCTCGAAAGACCTGAGCGACGTCGGGGTTGGCGAAGAGATCCACGTAGCGCTCGCGGTAGCGCTTCTCCACGTCGGTCAGGCCGTGCCACTTCTCCGGCGGAGGGAGCAACGCCTTGCCGAGGTGCTGGTACTGGAGCGCGCGCACGGCGAGGTCGCCCTTCATGGTGCGAACCAGTGGCCCCTCGACGGCGACGTGATCGGCGAGATCCAAGAGCTCGAGCTGTGCGGCGTCTTGCGCAGGCAGCGCGGCCTCGCCGTTCTTGCCGGCCTTGTTGCGCACCAGCGTCTGGGCATCGCCCAGCGGAGTGCGCACTACCAGGAACGGACCGCGCTTGGCGACCACTCGGCCGTAGAGCGCGTACGTCGGCTCGCTCCCCGTGAGCTGGGCCTCTTGGGGGACCGCGTTCAAGCGCGACTCGTCTGCTCGGGCCTCCGCGATGGCGGCGAAGAGCGCGCCGCGCGAGTCGTGGCGTGCCGACTCGGTGCGAAACGTGTTGGGAAACGCTTGGGTTCCGTGCTCGCTCAGCGCGCGCGCCTTCTGGCGGCGGGCTTCGGTCAGATCGTCGTGTTGGGCCATGGCTCGGGGGCGCGAACGTACGGGCGCCCCGGCATGCGCGCCACCTGGAGCGCGCCCTGCTCGACGCGCAACCGTTGACCCACCTGCCCGCATCCGCCACCCTCACCGGCTCATGGGCGCGCATGACGGTTCGCGCATCTCGACGCGCTTGAGGCGGGCACCCACCCGGTACACCCCAGTGGCGCTCATCGCTCGGGGAGGCATGGCCGAGGTGTGGAAGGCCGACGCGGTCTTCGAGGGCGGCGACAAACACTTGGTCGCGATCAAGCGGGTGCTTCCCCAGCTCGAGAGCGATCAGCTCTACCGCTCGATGTTCCAGGACGAGGCGCGCCTCGGGATGCTCTTGCGTCACGCGAACATCGTCCGGGTCTACGACGCTCGCGACATCGGCGGGACGTTCATCATGATCATGGAGCTGGTGGAGGGGACCTCGCTCAAGAGCCTGCTCGATCGCGCCCACGCCCGCGGCGCCCCGATGCCGGTGGCTTCTGCGCTGCACGTCGGGCGCGAGCTCGCGCAGGCGCTCGCCTATGCCCACGAGGCGGTGGACGCCGAGGGACGCAAGCTGGGGATCATCCATCGCGACGTCTCGCCTCACAATCTCTTGCTGGGCAAGCACGGCTCCGTGAAGCTGACCGACTTCGGGCTGGCGGACGCGAGCGTGCATCACACCCAGCTCGGGGCGGGCATGCTCGGCGGCAAGCTGGGCTATCTGGCGCCCGAGATCATCGATCAGAAGCCCGCGTCGCCCTCGATCGACATCTTCGCCGTGGGGATCGTGCTCTGGGAGATGCTCGCTGGGCGTCGCCTCTTTCACGGGAGCGACGACGCCGGCACCGTACGCGCGGTCGCGCAGTGCCAGGTGCCCCTCCCCTCGTCGGTGAACCGCAAGGTGCCGCCCGAGGTGGATCGCGTGGTGATGCGCGCGCTCGCGAGGGATCCGGCGGCCCGCACCCCGACGGCGAAAGCGCTCTCTGAGGATCTCGCGGGCGCCGTGCGATCGGTCGACAGAGACGTCTCGCACCGCGACGTCTCGCTGCTGGTGAACCTGCACCTCGCGACGGAGCCCAAGGCCGATCGACCGGCTGCCGGCATCGGCGCGGCGCTCTTCGCGCAAGAACTCGAAGCGTTCGTGAATGCTGCCGGAACGATGGGCGCCGAGCCCCTGGATCCCGACCTCTTCGGTCGTTAGGCGGTTCGCTGGTATCGTTGCCAGTCATGAGCAGCTGGACCTCGGGGGATCTGCCCCACTGCACCGATCGAACGTTCGTCATCACGGGCGGCAACAGCGGGATCGGCTGGGAAGCCGCTCGCATGCTCGCCGAGCATCGCGCGCACGTGATCTTGGCGTGCCGCAACGCGGACAAGGCCAAGGACGCGGTCGAGGCGATCCAGAAGACGGCGGGACGCGACAGCCGAGTCGAGGCGATGTCGCTGGATCTCGCGAGCCTCGCCAGCATCGAACGCTTCGCTGACGAGCTGAGCGAGAAGACGACTCACCTCGATGGTCTGCTCAACAACGCGGGGCTGATGGCCCTGCCCTACTCCAAGACGGCCGACGGCTTCGAGACCCAGCTCGGGGTGAACCACCTCGGTCACTTCGCGCTCACCGGGCGGCTGCTACCGCTCTTGAGGAAGACACAGGGGGCGCGGGTGGTGAACGTCTCGAGCCACATGCACCGGATGGGACGGATCGACTTTGGCGATCTCATGGCCGAGCGCCACTACGATCGGTGGCGCGCGTACAACCAGAGCAAGCTCGCGAACCTCTTGTTCACCGCCGAGCTCGCGCGACGGCTGAAAAAAGCTGGGGCCGCGCAGATCACGACCGCTGCACATCCGGGCTACTCGGCGACCAGCTTGCAGGGCAAAGGCGCGGCGATGGCCGGCGGGAGCAAGGCGGACGGTCTCTTCATGCGCTGGGGCAACGCGCTGATGGCGCAGACGGCAGCGTCGGGTGCCCTGCCGACGCTGCGGGCCGCGCTCGATCCGGAAGCGCGCAACGGCGACTACTTCGGACCAGGTGGACCCTTCGAGATCGGGGGGCCTGCTGTCCTGGTGCATCCGGCCAAACGTGCGGAAGACGAGGCGGTGGCGCGCAAGCTCTGGGAGCGTTCCGTCGAGCTCACCCGGGTCGACTTCGCTGGGCTCTAGCCCCGCGCTTCCGCTCGCGAGCGAGATTGAGCAAATAGTCGTCGTAGTCCACCTGCATCGTGTGCCGCGGTGACGCGACGTAGCGCTGGAACATCGCCTCGCGCTCGGCTCTCATGTCGGCGCGCATCGCGTCGGGGCCCGGGAGCGCATAGCGACCTTCCAGATACTCGACCAGCCAGTCGGCCTGCGCGGAGGCGAGCGGCATGATCGCGCCCAGCGGCTGCAAGAGACCGATGAACGCGAGCCCCTCGATGTCGGGGTGAAAGACCCGGCGAAAGAGCGGCAGATCGTTGCCATCGGCGGACACGAACGCGTGATCGAAGAAGGGGAACGTGACCTTGTAACCAGTGCAATAGACGATCACGTCGAAGTCCTCGGCGTGACCATCGACGAAGTGCACCGTGCGCCCCTCGTAGCGCGCGATGTTGGGGCGATAGCGGATGGCGCCGTGGCCCATGCGATCGAGGATGCGGCCGCTGATGGTCGGGTGCGCCGAGCCCAGCCGGTGATCGGGCTGAGGCAAGCCGTAACGGGTCATCGATCCCACGGTGCTCGCGATCAGTGCCTCGCCGAGCCGACGCTGCACTCGATAGGGCACGTGCGGGCTGGTGAGGATGGTGTCGAGCGGTCGCCCGAACATGTACTTCGGGATGATCCAAGCGCCGCGCCGGGAGCAGAGCACCGTCGCGTCGGCCACGTACGAAGCCTCGACGGCGATGTCCATCGCGCTGTTGCCCATCCCGAGCACCAGCACTCGCTTGCCCGCAAAGGAAGCAGCGTCCTCGTACCCGTGCGCGTGCATCACCTCGCCGTCGAAGTGCCCCGGGAACGCGGGCTCGGGCCAGCGGGGATCCCAGTGATGACCGCTCGCCACCAGCACCGCGGAGTAGTGGGTGGTGGTGCGAGGCCCATCGCGCTCGAACGCCGGCTGGTGCTCGACGAGGAAGCCATCCTGATCCCGCCGCACGCTCGTGACCCGGGTCTCGAAGCGGATGGCATGCCGAAACCCGAAGTGATCGACGTAGCGGTCGAAGTACGACGCTATCTGGGTGTGATGCGGGAAGTCCGGATAGTCCGCCGGCATCGGGTACTCGGGGTACTCCATCCGGGTCCGGCTGGTGTTGATGTAGAGGCCTCGATAGCAGGCCGACATCTGGTTCTTATTGCGGAAGACCCAGTTGCCCCCGACCCGATCGGAGACCTCGAAGCAGTCGAACGGAACGCCCGCGAGGTGAAGGGCGCGCGCCGCAGCGATACCGGACGAGCCGGCACCGATCACCGCCACGCGGCCCTCCCTTCGGGGGCGTCCGCGCTCAGGGCGTGACGGCACCAGTGGTGACCAAGTAGGCCAAGAGATCTTCCATGTCCGCCGCGCTCAGCCGACCCTCACGAATGGCGGGCATCTCGCCGCCACCCTCGCGGATCTGCTGACGCATGTGCTCGGGGGTGAAACCGAGGTTGGCGAGCATGGGCGCGCCATCGTTGTGGCAGGAGGCACACGCCGCGTTGTAGCGGGTCTCCCCGTGCGCCGAGTCGGTCGAGGTGACGGGGCCGGCGTACGACTCACCGCCGGAGGTGCCGCCACCGCCACCACCGCCGCCAGCGCTCGCGCCACCGCCGCATGCACCGAGCATCACCGCACTGAGAAAAACGAGACCGAACCGAACCATTGGAGACCTCCAGGAGATTTGAGCAGAGACTGCAGAGCGATCGGAAGCCATAGCAGAGCGATCAGAAGCCATAGCCGATGGACGCACCTGCGTTGAAGCCGTACAGGTTGTAGCCACCATTCAGCTGGATCTGCAGCTGGCGGATGGGACGAATGGTCACGCCGATGCGGGGCAGGTCCAGCCAGAAGAACATCGGGGGCACGCCGCCATCACCGAAGTAGAAGGGGTTGCTTCCCGTGTCCCGCTGATAGGTGCCGCCCATGGTGCGGGTGCCGTCGAGGCGACCGTTCGGGCCCGCTCGCTCGACATCAGGCTCGCAATAGTTCGAGTCAGGAGCGCCGGGACCGGTGCACTCGGCGAGCGGCGCGCCGGTCCCCGACCCGCGGTAGGCCTCCGTGCGGGTGAGGCTGCCGGTCATGCCGCCGAAGCCGAGACCGAAGCCGATGTCGATCCCCAGCCACTCGGTGACTGGGATGGTCCAACCGAATAGGAAGCTGCCGAAGACCACGCCGAGCTGGCTGTCGACGGACTCGTACTCTTGGTCGGGCTCGCCGGAGCCGCGATAGAAACCTTGGTGCCCGAAGCCGGCGTACCAGACCTCGGCGACCACGTTGAAGCCGTTGCGGCGCCACCCGAAGTAGGCGCCGCCTCCGAAGTTCACCGCAGCGTTGCCCTCGTAGGCCACGAAGAGGCCCTGGATGAAGTCGGGGATGATCAGGGTGCGGAAGAACGCGCCCAAGAAGAAGTAGTCGGTGTCCGCGCGTTCGCCGGGGCTGATGCCGTCGTCGGCGGTCTCGACGGGCGCGACCTCCTCGAGTTCGGCCTGATCGTCGTTGAGCTCGGTGCCGCTGCTCAGGGTCGTCACTACCCCTTCGCGCGGCGGGGTCTCCGACTCGGCGCTCGCGTCGCTCTCCTCCATATCCTCCTCGAGCGACTGAGCGCGCGCGGCGGGCGGCGACAGCATCGTCATGGCGAGGAACGCGACCGAGGTGAACGAGGAAAGGTTCACGAAAGGAAGGAAGCTGAAGCTGGGCATGTCGAGTACCTGTAGGCGAGGGAGTTCGGCGGGCGACGATATCATGTTGGCCGTGCAGGAGACGAGGTCGCGCTCAGCGTGGGATCAGGGCGCCGACCAGCGCGATCGTCCCGAAGAACACCACCACGGCCGGCACGCAGCAGCAGGTGATGAACAGCAGGCCCTGGGCCGCGACCGGCCGCCACACGTCGGTGCGCGCGGTCTTCCAGAGAGCTATCACCAGCCAGATCACCCAATAGAGGAGGTACGGGAACATGAGGATGCCGCTGAGCTGCGGGGAGATCAGGCCGAGCACCAGGCTGACGGGTGAGAGCACCAGCAAGACCAGCGTGGTCGACTGGAGGTAGCAAATGGAGCGCAACGTGTCGGTGAACGACGCCCCTCGGGCGCCCACCGCGAACATCGCGATCCACTGGAGGCCCGCGAAGACCAGGATGTAGATGGGATAGATCAGTACCGAGATCACGGCGGACGCGGCCTGACCGGCTGGGCTCAGCATCGTGAGGAACCACTCCTCCTGCATGATCGGGTTGTTCTGTAGGACCGGGTTGTTTCGGAGTTCGTCCAGCTGGCCCTGCTGGGTGAACACATTGATCACCGCGTACGACAGCGTGGTGGGGATGTGGATCAGGGATCCGAACGCGAGCGGCAACAGCATGCTGGGGTTGCGCGAGCGCTGCGCGAAGAACGCCCAGGGCTTGAACAGGACGCCGAGGATGGTGCGGTAGAGCGCAGTGAACAAGCCCAACTCGGCTATCCGCTCGAACGGGATGTCGCCGAATGCGTGCTCGCTGCAGGCCTGGCAGAAGAGGGTTCCACCCTCGCCCGGGTTCTTGCACGAGCCGCAGGCGAAGTTGCCGCAGCGGCTGCAGGTGAACTCGGCCGGCTGATCGTTGTGCAGTGCGCAGCGCGCTCCGCCGGGGACGGCGCTGCTTGGGCCCTGAGACTCGGTGGGGATCATGAATGCTCCTCGGGGCAAAGTACGGGTCGAACGTGGGCCGCGATGAGCTCGGCGAACGCGGTGGGTGCATGCCAGTGCATCATGTGGCCGACGCCGGGGATGCTCGCCTCTCGCGCGTCGGAGATCCATCCCACCCGCTGCTCGTGATCTGCATTTCGGTAGCCAGTCTCGCCGGACACGATCAGCACCGGGACCGCGATCGCTTTCAGCACATCGGAGAAGAGATCGAGCCGGAAGGGCATTGGCGAGCGGGTCCGATGAAGGGGATCGAACGCGAAGTAGAGGCCACTTCCGTCTTCTCGAAGCAAGCGGGGCACGATGCGCGCGGCCATCGCGTCACTCAGGTCGGAGTGCTGGACCCGCAGGCGCTTGATGGCTTCTTCGAGGTTCGGCATCGGTTTGATCGGCTTGGTCCGGTTGGCGCGCACTCCATCGATCCACTCGCGCAGACGCCGATCGTATCCGTCGGCGGCCGCGGGCGGCCCGAGCCCTTCCGCGAGCACCAAGGACACCAAGCCACTAGGCCGCGAACCGGCGAACATCGCGCTCGCGGTGCCGCCCATCGAGTGCCCCACCAGCGCGTAGCGCGTCAGAGAGAGCGCGTGCACCAGCTCGTCGAGATCCAAGACGTAGTCGGGGAAGTGGTAGTAGCCGCCGCCCGAGACCCACTCGGTGCGTCCAAAGCCGCGCCAGTCGAAGGCGATCACCCGATAGCCCTGCTGCACCAGCTCGGCCGCCACCTCGGTGAAGCTCGCGCCGCAGTCGGCCCAGCCGTGCGCCAGCAGGATCACAGGATGGGAGGGTAAGCCCCACTCCATCACGTGGTGCTCGAGGCCATTGGCCAGGACCATCTGCTCACGAGCGTTCATGCGTGCTCCGATCCGAACCTGCATCGAGGGAGTTGCGGCGAGGCGAGAAGGGCGCGCCGTCGTGCCGAGGGTCGCGCTCGAGGATCTGATCCGCGATCATCTCCGCCGTGACCGGCGCCAAGAGGATCCCGTTGCGGAAGTGACCGGTGGCCAGCAGCAGCCCTGGCGTCATCGGACCTATCAGCGGCAGATCATCGGCCGAGCCGGGACGAAAGCTCACCGCGTGCGAGACCAGCTCCGCGTCGGCGAGGCTAGGCACCAAGGCGAGCGCGCGCGAGGTGACGTCGTGCGCTCCCCCGAGGGTCACCGTTTTGTCGAAGCCGGCCTCTTCCATCGTGGCGCCGATGATCACCCGACCATCGCGGCGCGGGACGACGTAGCCGCCGTTGCCGAAGAGCACGTGTCGCACCGGAGGCCTCCGGGCATCGAGGTGCACGAGCTGTCCTCGAACGGGACGCACCAACGGTCGTGCCGACGCTGGGAGGCCAGGGATCTGCGCGGTCCAGCTCCCCGCGGCGAGCACCACCACGTCCGCCTTCACCAGCGTTCCGTCGAGCTCGCGCACCCCGCAGCAGCGCTCCCCCTCGTAGTGCAGCGCTTGGACTTGCACCCCCGATCGAAAGCGCGCGCCATCGGTCTCGGCTGCGAGCGCCATCGCGCGCAGCAACCGCGGCGGCTCGATCTGGGCTTGGTCGCGGAACAGCCAGCCCGAGCGCACCGAAGGCCCGAGGTTCGGCTCCAGCATCCGAAGCGCATCGCCGCCCAATGCTTCGGCGCCGTCACCCGTGCGCTCCGTCGGGTCCTCGTCGAGCGCGAGCTGCAGCGCCCCGCATACGTGATGCCCCGTCGCCAAGTCCCGCGCCGCGAGCGCTTCGGACCAGCGCGCATGAAGCGCGAGCGAGCGCAGCCCGAGATCCAACAGCGGCCCCTGCGCGTGCTCGATGCGCGGCGCCAAGATCCCAGCGGCGACGCTCGAGGCCTCCGCGCCCGGCACGCTGCGTTCGAGCACCAGCACGTCGGCGTGCAACGCCAGCTCGTACGCGATGGCGCAGCCGATGACGCCAGCGCCGACGACGATCACGGAGGGACGGGGCACGCGCGCGGTTGTGCTCGCCCCCATCGGTGGGGTCAACCGCGCGCGGGCCGCGGTGCTATCCTCGCGCCCCCTATGACCGAGCCTGCGATCCCCACCGTTGATTTGGCTGATCTCGCACCGGACGCCGGTCCCGAAGCCCGCGCGCGCGCCTTGAACGCCGTGCGTGAAGGCTTCGCCACCTTCGGCCTCGTCTACGCGAAGAACCACGGCGTGGGTGATATCGCGCAGCTCTACGACAGGTTCGTCCAGGTCTGCGAGCTGCCCCGCGCGCTCAAGGATCGCTACAACCGAGACGACCTCTGGTACCAGCGCGGCTGGACCCCGCCGGAGACCGAGAAGGCGGTCGTCGGGAGCGGTCAGCCCGACTTCAAAGAGTGCTGGTTCGCGGCGCCGCACGAGGGCAGCGCGAGCTCGCAGCTCTTGTATCCCGAGATCTTCGCCAACAACGTCTGGCCCGAAGAAGACGGCATCGACACCACCGGGTTTGCGGCCTCGTACCTCGCGGCCGGCGGGGAGCTTCACGCCGCGGGCCTGAAGCTCCTCGAGGCCGCCGCGCTCGCACTCGAGCTCCCGGCCGACGCGCTGACCTCGGTGAGTGAGGGCGGCGCGCACGTCTTTCGGATGCTGCGCTACCTGCCGCTGACCGACGCGCAGACCAAGCAGAACATCCTCTGGGGCGAGGAGCACACGGACTTCAACCTCCTCACGCTCTTACCGGGCGGGCGCTTCCACGATCCGAGCGGCGTCATCGCGCCGCCGCCGGACGCGGGCAGCGGCCTCTATCTCCGTACTCGGCCCACCGTCGAGCACCCCGAGGGCCTGAAGGTGAAGGGCACAGCGCCCCCCGGCTGCATCGTGGCGCAGGTGGGACAGATGCTGGAGATCCTCACCGGCGGGACGTTCCTCGCGACGCCTCACGTGGTCACCGCGCCGCACACGCCAGGATGGTCGCGCCTCTCGGCCGCGCACTTCGTGCACGTGCACCCCGACACCGTGCTCTTTCCCCGCCCCGAGTTCCGCACCCCCGAGACCATCCTCGCCTACCGTCCGCCGGTCCTCGCGGGCACCTACGCGATCAAGACGCTGGTCGACATCGGTCTGGCGCCCGCGAATGCCATCGAGCGCCTGGGCTACCGCCACTACGATCGCTTGGGCACCATCCGCGCGACCGAAGCGACTCGCTGACGACCGATTAGCGCATCGAGAGTCTCGCTGCCTCCTCATCAGTCGACCCAACTCGGCAGCTCGATGTCGGTCTCCTCGACCGCGTACATGTCCCGAGAGGTCGAGGAGAAGACCCTCAACGACTTTCACGGGCGGCCTTCAGTGCATCGACGAAATCACTCGTCTGGATCCGCGTCGCTATCCCCCATCGGCGCGCCTCGGGCGAGGCGTGGGCCAGAACCTGTTCGGCGGTCTTCGCGGTGCGGATATCGGGATCGAGGAGGTCGAGCGCCTCGCTCGTGGGGGGCGCCTTGATCACGCCACTGTCGAGTAGCAGCGTGGCGGCGACCTCGGCCCGGTGTCCGGCACGCCGCTCTCGGAGCGTCCCGTTCTGCGCGAGCGGGATCGCGTGCCGCAAACTCTCGAGCAGCCAGCCCAGGCGGTTGTCGCGACCGATCCGAGCGAGCCGCGATGCGAGCTCTCGAAGAGCGATGCCATCGCTACTCGCAACGAGCACAGGTGCGAGCGCGGTCACATGCCGCGTGGATTCGGGGTGGCGAAGCACCTCCCACACGACCTCGATGGGCTCGTCGAGGGAGGATGGGATGAGCGTTTGGCTCTCGACGAGGTGCACGGCTCCGTGCCGTGCGAGCGCATTCTGGATCGGAGAGACCGCCTCGTACTGCACGTCGAAGTACTCGACGCCGACGTTGAAGAGACGAAGGATCCGGAGCAGTGCCTCCGCACTCAGCGAGCCGACGCCGTTCTCGATCTGGCTGAGCCGTGGCTGCGAGAGCCCGATCTCATGGGCGAGCTTGGCCTGGGACCAGCGCCGCGCCTTGCGCAGTTCACGCACCTTCGCGCCCAACCGATCAGACGCAATTACAACTGATTTCGGCATCTTGAGTCGATCGGCAGTAGCCATTCGAATAAGTACATGTATTAGCCAATATTCGAATGCAACAGCGAGCCGAGAGCGTTTGCGTGTCGCGCTACCTGCCGCACCCTTGCGCGCGATGGACGCTCCTTCGAACAGGCCGCACCTCTTCGGGATGACCCCCGAGGACCTGGTGCGCACCCTCGAGGAGCGGGCCGTCGCCTGCAACATCACCGAAGCCCGCCGCATCCTCGGCCACTGCGTGTCGATGGCGCGCGACGATCTCGACCTCGTTCGTCCCGTACGGCGCTCGCTGACCCAGACGCTCGATCAGCACATCGACAGGCGCGGGCTCGAGATGATCGAGCGGGTGACCGACGACTTCGACGGTTTCACCAAGTACCTCTTTCGGCACCACGACGGCGCGCTCACCGAGGCGGTGCGCATCCCTTTGGAGAAGCCTGGTCGCTTCACCGTGTGCCTCAGCTCGCAGGTGGGCTGCGCCATGCGCTGCGTGTTCTGCGCGACCGGTCGCCTCGGGCTCACGCGATCGCTCGCGGCCTGGGAGATGGTCGCGGCGTTCCGTGCGGTCAGACAGGACACCTACCGCGAGTTCCCCCGGGAGACGTTCCCCTCCCACCACGTGAGCGGCGCGGTATTCCAAGGCCAAGGCGAGCCCTTCCACAACTACGACGAGGTGATCGCCGCGGCGCAGATCCTCTCCGAGCCCTGCGGGGGTCGCATCGCCAAAGAGGCGATCACCATCTCGACCGTGGGTCTGGTCCCGCAGATCCGACGCTTCGCCCGTGAGGGTCACCCCTACCGGCTGATCATCTCACTCACCTCGGCCGTGCCGCATCGTCGGCTCGCGCTCCTGCCCGTCGCCGGTCGCTTCGAGATGCCCGAGGTCGCCGAAGCGCTCCGCGAGCTCCACGCGATGGTCGGCAATCGCCTCACCATCGCGTGGGTGTTGCTCAAGGGACAGAACCACGGGACCGACGAGATCGACGCGCTGAAGAAGTTCTTCGGGGGCCTGCCCCTGAGGCTGAACCTGATCGACGTGAACGACGCGACCGGAACCTTCGAACGGGTAACCCAGCGCGAGCGCGTCGAGTTCGTGCAGAAGCTCCAGGCCGCTGGCATCGCCACCCGCCAGCGCTACTCGGGCGGCCGAGGCAAGCTCGCCGCGTGCGGGATGCTCGCCGCCTCACGCTTGAGCGAAGGCGAAGCCGAGCTGAGCTGAGACCCCAACAAGCACGAAGGCGGCGCCTCCTATCGGAGGGCCGCCTTCGCGATGTCAGCCGCTGGTGTGGCAGCGCGGCTTCAGCGGCAGGTCGCGTTCACACACGACTCGCTGCCCGTGCACTCGCTGCTGGTGCGGCACTCGGGCGTGACCTCAACAGCGGCGAAGCAGAGGAAATCGGCGCCCGCTGCGCGGCAGCTCGTGAGCTGCACGTCGACGGACTGGCAGGTGGTGTCCAGCATGTCGGGGCACGGGGTGCGGCAGACGCCTTCGCGGCAGAGCCGGCCACCGGCGCAGTCGCCATCGTTCACGCAGAAGGGCCGCGGCTCCCACTCCGGATGGCAGAACTCGTCCGTCGCGCAGTACGCGCCGGTCGCGCAGGACGCCGGCGAGCCCAGGCAGTCGGGCAGGCAGCGCGCTTCGACACAGTGCTCACCGCCATCGCAGTTCGCGCTGGTGGTGCAGTCCTGGGCCAGGCGGCAGAAGCTCCCGACGCAGGCGTCGCCCGACTCGCAGTCGCCGTCCGTCGCGCAGATGGGCGCGCACTCGTTGTTCACACACGCGGTGCCGGGGGTGCACTCGCGGTCGAACTGGCAGGTGTCGTCGACGATCTCGCAGCGGTTCTCGATGCAGAGCGCGCCGTCGCAGTCGGCCGCGGTGCGGCACGCGTTGGGATTCTCGGGCACGCAGGTGCCGCGGTAGTCGCACCAGAAGCCGGCCTCACACTCCGCGTCGGCAGTGCAGGTGCCGGAGTCGCCGCAGGTGCCGTCGTCGCAGTACGCGCCGACCGGGCAGTCGCCGTGGGTGCGACAACTGGTGGGTCCGTCCACACACGTGAAGTCGACACAGCTACGGCTGGTGCCGCAGTCCGGGTCGGTCACGCACTCCGGTTCGATGCAGGTCCCGTCTGCGGCACACGTGGCGCCGAGACCGCAGTCGATGTCGTCCGTGCACAGGCGCTCGCCTGGGCCGTAGTACACCGGACAGCCGGGGAGGATGGCCACGAGCGGGAGCGCGAGGCCGAGAGCTTTGAGAGCGGGGAGGAAGTCAGTGCGCATGCGTTGCATGGTGGGCGCCTCCTTTGGGCGGTACGGGGAGCCCGGAATGCGAGCATCGTGCCATGCGGCGATGTCAGCAGCATCCGGGATTTTTGGTGATTTCGTTGGCCCCTCGGTACACGCCCCGTGAACTCGGGTTCACGGGGTGGCGAGGGGATCGAATACGAGCCTTCACAAGGGCTAGGGGAGCGCGGGGACCGTGACGGAGCCCTCACCCTCCTCGCCCTCGATGGTGATCGAGGGCGCGTCGTCTTCCGGCGGTGTGGTGCCCCGAGGGGGTGGCCTGCCGGTGAAGAGCGGCTCCGGATCTTGGGACACGCCGTTCACGCGGTACTCGAAGTGGAGGTGAGCGCCGTGGGCCAGGCCAGTCTCGCCGACGATCGCGATGACCTGCCCCTGCGCGACCTGCTGGCCTGCGACGACGAACGTCGCGGTGCAGTGGGCGTAGAGGGTCAGGGTCCCGTCCCCGTGGGTGATGATCACGACGTTGCCGTAGCCCGCCATCCCGTTGTGGCTGTAGACCACCAAGCCCGCGTTCGCCGCGAGGATGGGGGTGCCCGCCGGCGCGCCGATGTCGATGCCCTCGTGGTGGCGGCGGCGGCCCGTGGGCCGCGCACCGCGCTTGGTGACGACCATGCTGCGAACGGTGCCGTGGCCCCGCCAGAGGCGTCCCCCATCGACGGGCCAGAGGAGCTCGCTGGTGGGCGGCGGCGGTCCGGCGGCGGCGATCCAGACGTCGTCGGGCCTCCCGGTGATGGCGACGCGGGCGACGCGGATGGTGCGGAGCAGATCGAGCGCGCTGGCCTGATCGTGAGCCTCCCCTTCGAGCACAGGCACCCGACGGGGCCCCTCACACATGCGGCGCTTGTGGTAGCGGTGGCACTCGGCGCCATCGGCCTCAGCCCAGCTGACCCGACCCACGACGCCTGCGGGGATGGCGATCCCGTCGAGCTCGGTGCCCCCGCAGCCTGCCTCGGTGCACGTTCCCGCCAGCGAAGGCGACGGTGGCGCATCTGGGACTCCCGCGTCTTGAGCCAACACCGCGAGGGGTGCAGCGATCAGGGCCGCCAAGAGGGCGTGAAGCGCGACGCGTCTCACGGCCCGCAGGCTCGCATCTCAGGCCGATACGTCAAGAGGCGCGGGCCGCCCGCCATCGAAGCCAGCGGACCCTGGTAACTTCAACTTGGACTTCCCGCTTTTGACGGCGACCCGGCCGAGTTGAAACTTCCACGAGTGGCCCAGCTCAAATCGGGACGCAGGACCCGAAGAAGCAGGCGACGAAGCACTCGGAGCCCCCGCCACAGCGGCAGCTGCCTCCGCTGCAGCTGTCCGCCATGCCGCCACAGTCGTTCCCGCACGATCCGCAGTTGTCCACGTTGTTGCCGGTGTTGACGCAGGTGGTGCCGCCGCAGCAGGTCTCGGCGCCGCCGCAGGTGCGGCCGCAGGCGCCGCAGTTCGCGACCGTGTTTAGCGTGGTGCAGGCGCCGCCGCAGCAGGACTGACCCGCGCCGCAGGTCGCGCCGCCGCAGAGGCAGCGGCCGCCGACGCAGGTGGTGCCGCCGGTGCAGGTCGGCGAACACGTTGCCTCCGCGCAGGTGCCGGCTTGGCAGGTCTGGCCGGTGGGGCATGCGCGACCGCAGGCGCCGCAATGGTTGGGGTTGGCGCCAGTGTCGACACACCCGCCGGTGCAGCAGCTCGCCGTGCCGGTGCAGGTGCCGCCCGTGCCACAGCGACAGGCGCCGCCGGCGCAGGTCTCGCCGGGATCGCACGCTGGGGTGCACAGACTGCCGCAGCTCCCATCGACGCAGGTGGTGCCGACCGCGCAGCTGTTGCCGCAGGTGCCGCAGTGGTTGGCGTTCGCGTCGGTGTTCACGCAGGCGCCGCCGCAACACATCTGGTCGGCCGAACACGCGGGCAGACATCCGCCGGTGGGCACGTCGGGGGTGATGCCGCCCGTGTCCGGCGTCATGCCCGTGTCGGTACGGGGGACGTCCATCGTGCCAGGCCCCGTGTCGCTGGTGCCGCCGCCGCCGGACGCGCAGCCCGATGTCACGGCGCCGAGCGCGAGAACGGACAGGGAGAGAGTGCTCGCGAGGAGCGCGGTGGGGAGGAAGCGAAGGGCACCGTGCATGACAAACCTCGTGCACGCACTGGTGTGCGCGAGCGAACATCGTACAGAAGCGCGGACAAGCCCTCAAGAACGTCATCCTGAGGACACGCACACCGAGGATCGCTTGCCCGCTGGCCCCAAGCTCCGCGTCGCCCCGCTCGAGAGCCCCTTTCACGTGGTGCTTCACGAGCCCGAAATCCCTCCGAACACCGGCTCGGTCGCCCGCACCTGCGCGGCGACCAGCTCACCGCTGCACTTGATCGAACCGTTGGGCTTTCGGATCGACGAGCACGCGGTACGGCGCGCGGGCCTGGATTACTGGCACTTGGTGGACTTGCACGTGCACCCGGACTGGAGCGCGTTTCGCGCGTCGGCGTCGCGTCGAGTGCATCTGTTCTCCGCGAACGCGGAGGCGAGCTACCTCGATGCGGACTTCGCGCCGGGCGACGCGCTGGTCTTCGGCAAGGAGTCGGTGGGCCTGCCCGACTGGATGCTCGCCGCACACCCCGAGCGGGTGTGGGCGATCCCCACGAGCGGCGGCGTGCGGTCGCTGAACCTGAGCAACGCGGTGAGCGTGGTGATCTACGAAGCGCTGCGAGGGGTGGGCGGCCTAGCAGACGCAAAACGTCGCTAGCCAACAGACTCAGGATCCTCAGGGCGCCACGCGGCGGGGGAGAATCCCCCGAGAGCGCCCGAGGGACACAGAGCGAAGCGAAAGGATCCCGAGGAGGGAGACTGCGGGGGACTCAGTCCCCCGCCCGCGCCGAAGGCGCGAACCAACAAAGTCTCGGCGAACCGTACGAAGACCCCCCCGCAAGCGTCGTGCAGAGTCAGCCTTCGGCCGGAGCCCACCAGGGGTTCTCGGGCTCCGGGGCAGGAGCCGGCGGCGCGGGCGCAGCCGGCGGCACGGGCGCAGCCGGCGGCACGGGCGCAGCCGGCGGCACGGGCGCAGCCGGCGGCACGGGTGCGGCGGGCGGCGTGGGCGCAGCCGGGGGTGCGGGCTCGGGTGCAGCGTCGCGGCCGCGGCGGCCTCGACGACCGCGGGGCTCTGGGGCGGGCGGGGGAGGCGGCGCGGGCTCAGGCGCGGTCTCTTCTTCGCTCGCGCCAGTGCCGCCCCACCACGCTGGGCCACCGCCCGTGGTGTCACCGGTGCCGCCGCCGTCGGGCGTCTCGGTGGTGCCCGTGTGACCCGCATCCGGGACGTCGGGGATCGCAGGGCCGACGACGGCCGCTACGGCCGGCGCGTCGCGCGCCACCCACCACGGGGTGACGGTGGGATCGCTGGGCGTCGCCGAGGTCACGCTCGCGCGGCGCTCCCAGAATGCCCACCACGGGGCGTCCTCGGGGATGGGCTGCTCGAGGATCGAGCGCGCGGTGCCGCCACCGGTGCCGGGCGTCGCTTCCACAGGCGTGCCGCCGCGCACCGCGATGGTGAAGGTCGCGCGCATGCGGGTCATGCGGAAGCGGGGGAACTCGATGCCCGAGACCCGCTCCTGCATGCAGGCGACCAGCTCGGGCGTGTTCGGCGCGACGCCGATGTCGTCGGGGTGACCGTCGGCCATCAGGATGAAGACGACGCGGACCTGACCGAGGACGGGGTTGCGCGCGATCTCGCCGGCGACGCACTCGCGGATCGCCTCCGCGTGCTCCGCGAACGTCTGGTTGATGGTGTCTTGGGTGAGGCGGTTGGGCAGCTCGGCCTCCACACGTCGCGCAGCCTCGTTGGCAGCGGCCTCGGCGTCGGCGGCCTCACGGGCGAGCCGCGCGGTCTCCTCGTTGCGCTCGCTCTCGAAGAGGCCGGTAATCCCCTCACGCAGCGGGGCGACCGTGCGCGCATCGCCTGCCAAGGCGGTGAGCCCCTCGCGGCCCTCGGGCCCGCCCAGGCGGAACACTCCGGTGGCCGCCCACATGATGGCCTCGGGGTGCTCGATGAACGTCGAGTCGGAGTGATAGAAGACCAAGAAGCGCTCGAGCGCGGGCACCACCGACGCATCGCCGAGCTCGACGATCGCGCGGATGACGAGGGGAAGATCCGCCGCCGGCGTCTCGTGATCGTTCATCTGCTGGACCAAGCCGGGTACCGCTTGGGTCGCGTGCGACTCGAGCAGCGAAGGCACGATCACCTCGAGCGGCGGCGCCGCCGTGTCCTCGATGAAGTCGTAGCGGCGCGAGAGGGCATCGATGAGGTGCTGGGTGCCGGTGCGGCGCCCGCGCAGGCCTTCCGCGATCGCGGTGCGCACATCACGAGGAATGTGCCGCTGACCGTACAGATCGAGCAGGTCCTGGGTGATGTCGGGCTCGGGGATCACGGAGAGCAAGCGCACCGCGTACGAGCGAGCGTCCACGAGCCGGTTGTCCGGATCGAGGACGATCTCGGAGAGCATCTCCCGCATGGGCCGGAGCGCGCCGCGGGTCTCCGTCGGCGCGAAGCCGGCCGCGTCGAGATCGACGGAGGCGAGCTCCATTGGGCTGCCGCCGCGCCAGCTGTCGGTGCCGCTGGACCTCTCGAGCAAGACCATCGCGCCCTGCTCGCCGACGGTCAGCAGGCCGCCCTCGAGCGCCTGCGCGCCGATCACGTCCTCAGTCAGGATGCGTGCCCAGCGGAGGGTCCCGTCGAGATCGTACGCAAAGACATAGCGGTAGTAGACGAAGTAGTAGCTGCCGCCCGCCAGATCGATGTTGCCGGGCTCGGCCGGCGACGGGGCAAAGTAGACGCGGATGCGTCCCCGCGCGCTGCGGGTGCCGGGCTGGGGCAGGAACCCGTCGTCGAAGATGTCGGGGCTGCGCGGAAGATCCGCGACCGGGAGCTCGATGCGGGTCGCGCCCTCGCGGGTGCCGGTTACCGATTGGTGGGTGAGGCGGTAGATGGCCCGGTGGCCGTAGTAGATGCCCGTGGGGTCGTTGAAGATCCACGCGATGACGTCGTCGGTCGAGCGCAGACGGGCGAGCTCGACGCCGGTGGTCTCGTCGAGGACGGCGATGTTCTGGCGCTCCCAAGGGACCAGGACCATGCCGCCGGCGGCGACGGGCTGACCAAAGACACCTTCGATCTCGTGGCGCCAGCGGATGGTCCCGGTGGTCGCGTCGACGGCAGCGACGCGGCCTTCGCGCCGGGCCCCACCAAGCGCGCCCACCGTGGTCGCGAAGTAGACCGAGTTCCCGTCGCGGGCCGCGCCCACGTACCCGAGCGACTCGGGCAGGTCCAAGTGCCAGCGCTCGGCGCCGGTGCGCAGATCGAGGGCGAGCAGCCGCCCCCGTTCGCTCACCACCACCAAGTCGTCGAGGACCTCGGGGCGGGTCTCGGCGTTGACCGGATGACGCCAGCGCTCTTCGCCCGACTCGATGTCGATGGCGACCACGGCGCGGGGCTCCTCGTGGGTGCTCACGATGGCCAGCGGAGTGAGCAGCGCGTTGTTCGGGTGCTCGTGCGCTTGGGGCGCAGGGAGCGCCTCCATCACGGGCGTGAACTGGTCCGCGAGGTTGTCGCGGAAGCGGTAGCTGAACGCGCTACGAACGCTGGGGCCGCAGCCGGCCGCGAGGGAGCCGGCGAGCAGGGTGAGCGTGATGGCCGTTAGAGAGCGGTTCACTTGCCACCTCCCGCCGCGCCGGTCGCCGGGATGGCTCTGCGGGTGTCGCCTTCGGTGGGGATCCGCAACAGCGTGTCGGTCACCGTGGTGCGGAGGCGACTGCGATCCCGGTCGCTGAACGTGCCCGCGTACGACGCGAGGAACTCGCGGACCTGATGGCCCGAGACCTCGCCGAGGCGAGTCACGATCCCAATCTTGGTCTCTTCGTTGATGTCGGCGCGGCGAAGGTACGACTCGTAGCCGCCCAGCATGACCGAGAGGGGCACCCGCCCGAGGTACGCATCGAAGCGCTCGACGCTCGCGGCGTTACCGAGCTGACCGATGGCGGTCGCCGCCTCGATCACCCCGCGATCGAACGCGCGGAAGAGCAAATCCAACGACGCGCGCGATCCCATGGTGCCGAGGGCGAGCGCGGCGGCCGAGCGCACCTCGCGATCGCTGTCACGCAGCCCCGCCTCGATGAGCGTGGGGATCCGGCGATCCTCGATCGCCGCCAGCGCACGGTAGGCGCGGCGACGAGCGCTCGCGCGACGGTGGTGGGTGAACTCCGTCAGCACCTCGATGCTGCTCGGATGGTGGATGGCGCGGAGCGCATCGAGCGCGCGATCGGTGACCGCGTCGGGCTGACCGGTGCGCAGGAGCTCCGCTATCGGAGGCACGCACTGCGCATCGCTGATGACCGTGAGCTGGTCGATCGCAGCGCGCACCTCGTCAGGGTTGGTGCTGTGCAGCCGCGGCAACACGGTGGGGAGATCGCGCACCGTGAGGACGGGCGCCGTGGGCTCGCCGCTCGCCGCCGCCGCTGCCGCCGCGGCGCGGCGACGCGCCTGGGCCTGAACGGGCGCGTGGAACGCCAGGAGGATCAAGAGGACCGCGACGCTCGAGACGATTCGATTCATGAGAGATCCTTCGCTCCGGGCGGGGCATGCCCGCGCACCGGGGAAAGCTTGGGGGCCGCGAGCTTACAGGCCACGCAATCACCGGCAAGTGCGGGTTTCAACCTCCCGAGCCCGCAGCGACCTTGGGTTCGGCCCCAACTCGGGCGGGAATCGTATCTGAGCCGTCTCCGGCGGATTGACGCAGTGAGAGCGGTCAGACCTGGGCGCGTTGCGAGAGCAGGACGGACCAGAGGGCGTCCCTGCCCTCCCCGGTCTCGGCGCTCACCCAGATCAAGGGGACCTCGGCGGTGCCGGCGTAGGTCTTTTGGACCGCGGCGCGCTCGGCGCGCGAGAGCTTGTCGACCTTGGTCATCGCGATCGCCGCAGGTCGCCCGATGTGATCGAGGTACTCGATCAGCTCGAGGTCTTCGTCGCGTACCCCTCGCCTCGCGTCGACCACCACGACCACTCGGGTGAGGTTGGGACGCATCGAGAGGTACTGCTCGATCATCGGGCCCCAGCGCGCGCGCTCGTGCTTGCTGCGATGCGCGAAGCCGTACCCCGGTAGATCGACCAGGCCCAGCGGCCCGCGCTCGCCATCGGCGCGGATCAGATCGGCGGCGAACACGTTCAGCGCGCGGGTGGCGCCGGGCGTCGAGCTGGTGCGCACCAGCTTCTTGCGGGCGAGCAGCATGTTCATGAGGCTCGACTTGCCCACGTTCGAGCGGCCTCCGAAGGCCACCTCGCTGTGCACCGGCGCGGGGAGATCGGCGAGCTGCTCGGCGCCCCCGACGAAGCGGGCATCCACGATGTTGGGCGCGCCGCCTTTCTTCGCGGCCGCGATCGGCGCGATGACGGCCGCCTTGATGGGCTTGGGCGGGTGCTTCTTCCGGGGTGTCTTGCTAGGCGTAGTCGTCACGCGAGCGCTCCGATCTCGGACTCGACGGCACAGCGGAGGGTGCCCGCATCGAGCAGCGCTCGTCTGGCCAACACATCCCCCGAGAGCACCCGATCCTCGGTGAGCTCGGTGACGACCGCGCGGAGCGCCGCGTGGGCTGCTCGCACCCCGATTCCTGGACGATCGGGGCGACGCAGATCGAGTCCCTGCGCAGCGACCATCGCCTCGATCGCCAGGACGTGCGCGACGTTCTCGGCGACCTGTGCACACTTGCGCGCGCCCCAGGTGCCCATCGAGACGTGATCTTCTTTGCCGGCGGAGCTGGGGATCGAGTCCACGCTCGCGGGATGGCAGAGGGTTTTGTTCTCCGACACCAGCGCGGCGGCGGTGACCTGCGCCATCATGAACCCGGAGTCCAAGCCTGAGCGAGGCGCGAGGAACGGCGGCAGGCCGCTCGACATCGCGGGGTTCACCAGCTGCTCGAGCCGACGCTCCGACACGTTCGCGAGCTCGGCGATCGCGATGGCCGCGAGATCGAGCGCGAGCGCCAGCGGCTGCCCGTGGAAGTTGCCTCCGCTCACGAAGTCCGCGTGATCGTCGATGGGATCGACGAAGACCAAGGGGTTGTCGACCGACGCGATGATCTCCCGCTCGATCACGGTGCGCGCATACCCGAGCGCGTCGCGGCTGGCCCCGTGGATCTGGGGCATGCAGCGCAGCGAATAGGGGTCCTGCACCTTCTTGCAGTCGCGGTGGCTCTCCATGATCTCCGAGTCTTTCAAGAGCGCCCGGAGGTTCTTGGCGACCAGCGCTTGCCCAGGATGAGGGCGCACGGCGTGGACCCGGGCATCGAAGGGGCGCGCGCTGCCCTGCAGCGCCTCGAGCGACATCGCGCCGGTGATGTCGCTGTGGCACGCCAGGCGCTCGCCCCGGAGCACGGCGAGCGCACCCACCGCGGTGATCACCTGGGTCCCGTTGATCAGCGCCAAGCCCTCCTTGGCCTGCAGCTCCAGCGGGGTCAGCTCGACCTTGGCCAGCGCCGCGGCGCCATCGAGGATCTCCCCGCCCACCTCGGCCTGGCCCTCGCCGATCAGCACGAGCGACAGGTGCGCCAGCGGCGCGAGATCGCCCGACGCGCCTACCGAGCCTTGCGAGGGGACTATCGGGTGCACCCCCCGCTCGAGGAGCTGAAGGAGGCGCTCGACGATCAGGGTGCGAGCCCCGGAGTTACCGAGCGCGATGGTCTGGGCCCGCAGCGCCATCATGATCCGCACGACCTCGCGCGGCAGGGCGGGACCCACCCCGACCGAGTGGCTGCGCACCAGGTTGCGCTGGAGCGCGCGGATCTGATCGGCGTCGATCCGGGTCTCTGCTAGGGCGCCGAAGCCGGTGTTGACCCCATAGACGTTGGGCGCCGCGTTGCCGAGGGTGGCCAAGCGATCGACGGCGCTTCGGCACGCGTCGATGCGGGCCCTGGCGGGCGCCTTCAACACCAGCGTGGCGGTGCCCAGCGCGATCGCCTCCAGATCCTCGAGGGACCAGGCGTCGCCCAGCGATAGCTCGGTCTGCATGACGGCAGCTATAGCGCGGGCCCGGCGATTGCCGGCCTCCGATTTGCGGCCCTTCAACCCGGGCGCCATCGGGAGTAGGATGGCCAGCGTCTTGTTGGACCAGTACCAGCTCCTCGACCGCATCGGCATCGGCGGCATGGCCGAGGTGTGGCGAGCTACGATGCGCGGGGCCGAAGGCTTCGAGCGCCCCGTCGCCATCAAGCGGATCCTGCCGCAATTCGCCGGGGACGAGGACTTCGTCGCGATGTTCGTGGACGAGGCGAAGATCGCGGTGCGCCTCTCGCACCCGAACATCGTGCAGATCTTCGATCTCGGGCGGGCGGGCGACGAGTGGTTCATCGCGATGGAGCTGGTCCACGGAAAGGACCTTCGCGCGGTGATCGACGCCGAGGCTGCCCGAGGCCAGCGGGTCCCCTTGGAGGTGGCCTGCCACTCGATCATGAAGATGTGCGAGGGCCTGCAGCACGCGCACTTCTTGGAGGCCAACCCGCTGCAGCCCATCGCGGGGGTGCGGCAGATCATCCACCGGGACATCTCGCCGCAGAACGTGCTGCTCTCGTTCGATGGAGAGGTGAAGGTCACCGACTTCGGGCTCGCCAAGGCGGCCGGGCGCGCCGCGCAGACCCAGGCCGGCACCATCAAGGGCAAGCTGGCGTACATGTCGCCCGAGCAGCTGCGGGGGATCCAGCTGGATCACCGGAGCGATGTGTTCGCGGTGGGGATCGTCCTCTGGGAGCTGCTCTCGGGGGAGCGGCTCTTCTTGGGCCCCACCGACCGCGACACGATCGCCAAGGCGTTCGCGTGCAAGGTTCCTTCGCTGGTCGCGATCGATCCCACCCTCGATCCCGAGCTCGATCGGATAGCCGCGCGCGCGCTGACGCTCGATCGGGATCAGCGGTATGCGACCGCCGAGGCGCTGCACGAAGATCTCGAGGCGTTCGTGTATGGCGCGGGGATGACCCTGAGTGGCGGTTCGCTCGCGGCCTACATGCGCGCGCTCTTCCCCCAGGCCGACCCCGTCTCGACGACCGGGCGAAAGCGCGATCCGCGCGCGGTCACCGCGCAGATCCAGCTGGAAGACGACGCCGAGGAGCTGGACGACAGCATGCTCGAGAGCGAGCCCGCACCGCGCATGCGCTCGTATGCCCCGAACCCGTCCGAGATCCCCCTGTCCGATGTGCCCGAAGAGCTCTCGGATCACGACATCGACGCGCTCGAGCGGAGCCTGCACAACATCCTGGGAACGGACGAGCCGTCGCGGAGCAAGAGCGCGCTGTCGGCGCCCGCCCTCCCCTCCATCCCGCCGCACGCGGGCGCGACGCGGCCCCCACCTTCGCGCGCGAGCTCGCCGGACATCAACGCGACGCTCTTCGATCCCGACGCGGCGTATCCCGAGCTCGACGCGGCGCGCGCTGCGTTCGCGGCCCAGATGGCCGCTGCACCCATTCCGAGCGCGCCTATTCCGAGTGCACCAACCCCGAGCGCACAGGCTCCGGCCAGCGCGGAGCAGCGCTCGATGGAGCATCCCTTCGAGGCGCCTGCGTGGGCCGATGACTTCGACGACAGCACTGTTGCTTTCGAACCGCGTGCTTTCGAACCGCGTGCTTTCGAACCGCGTGCTTTCGAACCGCGCGCGTTGGATCCGCGAGCGTTGGATCCGCACGCTCCGGACAACGCGTTCGTGGACGAGGAAGAGACGCCGCAGTTTGCCTCGTCGCTCGCGAAGGACGCGCTCCACCGCGACCCCAACCCGATGGACTCGACGCACGACGACCCCGATCGGACCCACATGCCGAGCGATGACGAGGCCTACGCCTTGATGGCCGCCGAGAATCCTTCCGAGGATCAGCTCATCACTCGGATGGTGCGACCGAGCGCCACCGACCTGGCGGCCAGCCGGGATCGCGAGCTCGCGGACGAGTCCGCGGTGGCGCCGCGACAGAAGCCCGCCGAGCGCGGGCAGGACACCGCGCGGCCGCCCCGGCAGGTGTACGACGGCTTCGACGACGGCGAGGACGAGACCACCACGGGCGCGGGCACGCCTCGCCGTAGGTAGGTTCACCCGGTGGGCGTCGCCGAGGAACGGTCGGCCCGACCGGGGAGGATCCTGCGCCCCGCGCGCATCGACTTCGTGCACGTCTTCGTCGACGCGAACAGCGAGGACCCAGAGGGGCGCGCGCGCGGCTTCCTCGTGTCGCTCGAAGCTGGCGCTTCGCCTCGAGGAGCGACATCGCCCCGTCGGCCACCCGCCACTGCGAGGCCGTGCCGCCGATGTCGACGATGTGGATGACGGCGGCGATCCGGAAGGTGTCGCGGTTCGCCCATGACCCAGCGCGTCTGGTCGGCGAAGAAGTGGGTCGCTCGATCGGGATGCGCGGTCGTAGGACCGGTCGTGTAGTACTGGGTGTCGAGCAGCACGACGACGGAGAAGTCGTCGTCTTCGGTGAGCTCGCGGACGTAGAACGCCACCTCGCGCGGGGTGCCATCCACCGCGACCCGGAGTTCAGCGGTGGCGCCGGACACCACGGCATCGACCACAGGTGAGACCACGACGACGCTGGGCGGCGTGCCGTGATCGAACGGCGCTCCTGGCGAAGCGTAGGCCGCGCCACTGATCGTTCCATCGACGCCGCCCGCGGTGTCGGGCGCCGTGCTCGCGCCGTCGGTCGCTGGGTCGCTGCCTCTGCCCCGTTGTTGTGTCGATCTCCTCCGCCCTCGCTTCGCGCCCGTCCGCCATCGCCACCTCCTCGGTGGCCGAGGGGATACGCGAGGCGGGCTGCGGATACCATCGTGGAGTGCTCCGCTTGCGCCAGCGACCGCGCCGCCTCGAGCCGTCAATCCGCGAGGTCGGCGGGGATCTGGGGCGGCTCGAGCGATGCGCCCCAAGGCAGCCGCGCCCGCCGCTGCCCCTCGGGGTCGGTGCCTTGGGTGACCCGAGAGAGGAGCGCGGCGGCCAGCACGAAGTAGAGGACCTGCGAGAGCGAGCGAGGCGCGAACCCGCACGCGATCCAGAGGAGCACGGCGGCGCCGATCTGCCGGACTTCGGGTCGCTGACCGGTGCAAGCGCTGCACGCGAGGGCGAGCGCCAGAAGGCCGAAGAACCCGTAGAAGCCGGCGAGCGACTCGTCCAGGAACGTGAGCCGAAACGCGGAGTAGCCCAGGACGCTGACGTTCGGATGCAGGCTGGACTCGATGAGCCCCGCGAGGCCCAGCGCGAGCACCACGCCGGCAATCAACACACCGCGCGCGATCGGCTCACGGACCATGCCCCGAAAGTGCGGCAACAGCGCGATCCAGGGGACCGAGCACCACACGAGCTCGCCGACGAGGCGCGAGCCGGCCATGACGGTCCAGGTGATCTTGGCCGCCATGCTGTCGGGCGTGGTCAGGAAGCGCTGTACCGACTCCAAGCTCGACGTGACCAAGAGGGTGAGCACCAGCGCCGAGGTGATCATCGTGGCGAGCGAGGCCGCCCGGGTCGGGCTCTTGTGGTAGCGGATCACCACGATCCCCAGCAGCGCGACGATCGCATGGCCCACGCCGACGGCGATCAGGACCACCGGCGCGATCATCCGATCCTTGGGCAGGAGCAGCCCGAGGAGCAGGGAAGGAAAGAGGAGACCCAAGAGCGCGGCGACCTGCACCCGGCGAATCAGCGTGCTCCAGCCCGCCATCCGCAGGAAGCCGTAGAAGGTGATCGCGAGTGAAACGATCCCCGCCACGCAGGCCACGTTGCGAGGGAACGGGCCGAGCCGGAGGAAGTGGAGCGCGCGGTTGTCGCCCAGCACGTGCAGCGCAAGCGGGATCACCCGGTTCAAGCACAGCTCGAGCACCGCGACCCACGCCGCCAGCATGGCGAGCGGGGGAGCGAACAGCAGAACGCTGGGGGGGACCGAGCTCGGACCCCGGTCGATGGCCGGCCCTACATCGCGCACGCGCGCCGTTATACCCCAATGACGGGCCCACTCTCCCTCGTTCGTCCGCGCGCGTGCGGACGGGTTCAGTGAGTGTGTTCGGCGAGCCGGCTCAAGCGCTGATGGCGGCGGCGATCGCGCGGCACAGGGCGGCCGCCTCGACGCCATCGCCATGGGTGCGCACCACCAGCTCGGCGCCCGCAGCGTCGGTGGTGAGCCGGGTGATCCAACCGGCCAAGCCCAGGCTCACCAAGAACGGGTTGTTGCCGGTGAACTGGCCCATGAGCGCGGTGAGCTGCGCGTCGGCGGCAGTGGCGCTGGCCTCGTCGGTGAACGACACCCGCACCTCGAGCTCCACCTGGCTGCCGTCCCAGCGCCCGGTGCCGCGGGCCTCGATCGCGCCGGCGCTGCTGAGCGAGGGCGGCAAGGTCCGGCTGCTCCCGCTCAAAAAGACGCCCGACGGCAAGACCAACCCCGGCTCGATGACTGCCTCGCGATACTCGCGACGCGCCTCGTGATCCCGGACGGTGGTGACCGCATCGATGAGCTCGTCCTCGGGGACGAGCACCACCTCTTGCGGCGCGCTGAGGAGCACCACGTGCGGCACGCCGCGAGAGAGCTCGCCGGGGAGGAGCGCCGAGCGGAGACCTTGGCTGTTGCGCCAGTGGAGCTCTTCTCCGTTGGCGAGCGCGCCTCGCTCCAGACGACTGAGGGCTTCGGCGTCCGACAGGTGATGGCGCAAGACCACCCGCCAGCGCTCGCCGGCCACCCCGCGGCTGGTCCAGGTGACGTCACGGCTCGAGGCGCCCACCCGATCGAGGTCGCGCAGCGGATCGAAGAGCGCGCTGCCCGCGAAGCGCTGAAAGAGCCCAGACGCGCGGTAGAGCGCGCCGACTTCGGGCGCGAACGGCATCATGCGGAGCGCGGCGTGATCGAGCACCAGGCGCATATCGGCGGGCGCGAGGAACGCACGAGGCTCGCCCGTAGGACGGGGCGTGGCGTGCACGATCGGGGCGCTGGGCGCCGCGCCACAGCCGAGCAGCGTCACCGCGAGACACGCGGCCACCCAGCGTGAGCGGAGCCCGACCGGAACCAACATCGAGGCGCATCCTAGTCTGGATGGCTCGATCGTCGAACCCCCACAGGTTCGAGCGCGCGCCGTTCGAATGCCGGTCGGTCCTCGCCCGTCCCCGGGCCATGCCATACGCTCCGCCGATGCTGGACACCGTCCCCTCGCTCGCTCGCACGCTCGCTCTGCCGCTCGTCGCCCTGATGGCGCTCGTGGGCTGCGGCCCCTCGCCCTCGGCCGCCGCGACGGGAGGTGGCGAGGTAGAGGAGACCGACAACACCGGCGGTGAAGTGCTGGCAGCTACGCCCCGCTCGTTCTTGCCGGACGGAGTGCGGGTACGGATGCGAATCGACGTGACCCGCATCCGCCGCTCGCCTGCCGCGCCGGATCTCGGCTCGGCGCTCATGGCGACCGAGAGCTTCCGCGCCTGGGCCGGCAGCTCGGGTCTCGACCCCATCCGCGATCTCGACAGCGTCGTGATTGGAGGCGACGCGCTCTACACCAACCGTCGGGTGATCGTGATGCGCTACGTCGGCGACGAAGCGAGCCTGCGTGATCGGATCCTGCGCATGGGGATCGATCGGGGCGTGACCCCCGCGTGGCGTGAAGTGCAGGGCTTCGCGGTGGTCGACTACCCCGACGCTTCGCTGCCCGTACCTCACGTGATGGTCCTGACGGCGCCCCACGAGATGGTGTTGGCGCCCGCCGATGATCTCGATCGGATCATCGTGGTGGCCCAAGACCACGCGGCGCGTCGGGTGGGTGACGAGATCATCGAGCCCCAGCTCGTGTTCCAAGATCACGAGGTGATGAGCGTCGAGTCCGAGGACGCGATGCCCACCTACGAGGGCTACCCCGAGGGACCGCAGCGCTTCACCGTGCGGATGACCGACAACGAGGACGGCACCCACGCCGATCTCGATGTGCACGGCGAGTTCAGCAGTGAAGCGGCGTGCACCGCTGCGCGGACCTACCTCGAGACCCAGCGCGCGACGTACGTGGATCACATGTTGGTGCGCGCGGCCCAGCTGGATCGTCCGCTTCGCGAGGCGACCTTTTCCCAGGCGGGCGCGGCGCTGGACATCCACGCGGACTTCACTGCCGACGAGATGCGTCGCGCGCTCGGGGCCCTGGCGCTGCTTCAAGCCTCGCGGCGTTGAAAGGTGGGATGACCGATGGGCCGCATGGTCGATGGAGAGTGGAGGACCGACTGGTACGAGCCCGACGCGAAGGGCCACTTCGTGCGACCGGAGACGGTGTTCCGCGAGCGCATCGAGGCCGCACCCGACGCGCGTCACCCCGCCATCGCCGGGCGCTACCACCTCTACGTGTCGCTCGCGTGTCCTTGGGCCCACCGCACGCTGATCCTCCGCGCGCTGCGGGGCCTGACCGAGGCCATCTCGGTGACCGTGGTCGATCATCACATGGGCGATGACGGATGGCCGCTGCACCCCGACAGGCCGGATCCCATCCACCCAGATGCGCGCTTTCTACATGACGTCTACCGCGCGGCGAAGGCGGACTACTCAGGGCGGGTCACGGTGCCGGTCCTCTGGGACAAAGCGCGCGGCGAGATCGTGAACAACGAGTCGCGCGAGATCATGCGCATGCTCGATACCGCGTTCGACGCCATCGCCACCGGGCCTTCGCTGGCCCCACCGGCGTTGATTCCTTCCATCGAGCAGCAACTCGACAGGATCTACCAGCCGGTGAACAACGGGGTCTATCGCGCGGGGTTCGCCGCCACCCAAGAGGCCTATGAGGAGGCGGTGGGGCAGGTGTTTGCGGCGCTGGACGGGCTCGAGGAGATGCTCACCAAGCAACGCTATCTCTGTGGTGAGGTGCTCACCGAGGCCGACGTCGCCCTGTTCACCACGCTCTTGCGCTTCGACCTCGTCTACTACGCGCACTTCAAGTGCAACGTGCGGCGCATCGCCGACTACCCCGCGCTCTTCGGGTTCTTACGGGACCTCTACCAGCGGCCCGCGATCTGGGGCACGTGCAATCTCGATCAGATCAAAGAGCACTACTACTGGAGCCAGACCGCGGTAAACCCGACCCGCATCGTGCCGGTCGGTCCCAGCCCCGATCTGGATGGCCCCCACGACCGCGCGCGCCTCGGTTGATTCGGTAGGGAGGCGAGCCGGAACAATCAGGAAGGCCGCGTGGTTGGCCGCTCGCCGTGGTGCGTGGTAGCAGCGGAGCCGCCGCTGGCGCCCTGCCGCGGTCGCCCCCGAAACACCGAGCCCGCATGCACAACGACGTCCGCGCCATCAACGATCTGGTCCAGCGAGAGAGCGCCTTCCTCGATGCCATCCTCCACGAGGTGCGAAAGGTCATCGTCGGCCAAGACGCCCTCATCGAGCGGATCCTGATCGGTCTGTTGACCGGAGGGCACGTGCTGGTGGAGGGTGTCCCGGGGTTGGCCAAGACCCTCTCGGTGAAGACGGTCTGCGACACCATCTCGGCGAAGTTCGCCCGCATCCAGTTCACCCCCGACATGCTGCCCGCCGACGTGGTGGGCACGGTCATCTACAACCAGCAGCGGGGCGAGTTCACCGCGAAGAAGGGGCCCATCTTCGCGAACCTGGTCCTCGCCGACGAGATCAACCGTGCGCCCGCCAAGGTGCAGAGCGCGCTGCTCGAGGCGATGCAGGAGCGGCAGATCACCATCGGGGACACCACGTATCCGCTGGACTCACCGTTCATGGTGCTCGCCACCCAGAACCCGGTGGAGCAGGAAGGCACGTATCCCTTGCCCGAGGCCCAGATCGATAGATTCATGCTCCACGTCCGGGTGGGGTATCCGACCCGCGAGGAGGAGAAGAAGATCATGGAGCGCATGACCAAGGCGGCCCTCAGCCCGCGCACCAGCACCGGCGCGAGCGGCAGCCGTTCGGAGTCGCTCGCGGTCTCGAAGGTCACCTCTCCCGAGGAGATCCTCCGGGCCAAGGAGACCATCGGCCACATCATCGTGGACGACAAGATCCACGACTACATCGTCGACGTGGTGGTCGCGACGCGCGATCCCAAGCGCGCGGGCATGAAGGATCTAGCGGGCATGGTCGCGCACGGCGGCTCGCCCCGCGCATCGATCGCGTTGAACCTCGCCGCGCGGGCCCACGCGTTCCTGCGGCACCGCGGCTACGTGACCCCCGAGGACGTCAAGGCCGTCGGTCCCGACGTGCTGCGCCACCGCATCATCCTCACGTACGAAGCCGAGGCCGAGGAGATCACCAGCGAGCAGGTGGTCCGCCGGATCTTCGAGACCGTGGAAGTTCCCTGAGCCGGATCTGAGCGCGGATGATTCCCCGGGAGATCCTCAAGAAGCTGCGGAAGATCGAGATCCGCACCTCGAGACTCGCGAACGAACAGCTCGCAGGGGGGTACCACTCCGTCTTCAAGGGCCGGGGCATGGCGTTCAGCGAGGTACGTCAGTACCAGCCGGGCGACGACGTGCGCTTCATCGACTGGAACGTGTCGGCGCGCATGAGTGACACCTACGTGAAGGTGTTCACCGAAGAGCGCGAGATGACGGTGATGCTCTTGGTGGACTTGAGCGCGTCGGAGCGCTTCGGCGCCGTGGCGCGGCCCAAGGTCGAGACGGTGGCCGAGGTCTCGGCGCTGCTCGCCTTCTCGGCGATCAAGAACAACGACCGGGTCGGTTTGATCCTGTTCACCGATCGCATCGAGCGCTTCGTGCCGCCCAAGAAGGGTAAGGGGCACGTGATGCGGGTCATCACCGAGATCCTGAACGCGAGGCCCGAGGGCGAAGGCACGAACCTCAACATCGCGCTGGACACGCTCGCGGGGATCCAGCGCAAGCGCTCGGTCGCTTTCCTGATCTCGGATCTGATCGCGGGCGGATGGGAGCGCACGTTGCGGGTCGCCTCGGCGCGCCACGACTTGATCCCGGTGCAGGTGGTCGATCGTCGTGAGGAAGAGCTGCCCGACGTGGGCTTGGCGCTCGTCGAAGATCTCGAGACCGGCGAGGTGCTGGAGATCGACACGGGGAGTCCCCAGATCCGCGCGGCGTACAACACCCGGATCGCCAAGGAGCGGGCCAAGCGCGAGCAGGTGTTCGGCCGCATGGGGATAGATCACGTCACCGTGCGCACCGATGAAGACTACGTGCGCCCCCTGGGTGACCTCTTCCGACGGCGCGCGCGCCGCATGCGGGGGGGCTGATGCGCGCGCTGTGCGTCCTTCTCTCGGTGGCTTGCGTGCCGACGCTGGCGTCTGCGCAGGACGCGGGCATGCCCGACGCGGGTCTCGCTGTCGACGCTGGGCTGCCTTCGGACGCAGGCCTCGCTGGGGACGTTGGCGACGCCGGCCTGGCCGCGATGCCGCACCACGACCGCAACCCCTCGGCCGCGGCCGAGCTGCCCGAGGATCTGCGCCCTGAGATCACCTACACGCTCACGCCCGAAGACGGGGTGATGACCGGCGACTTGGTGCACGTGACGATCGTCGTGCGCCTCCGGGGAGAAGACGACGACATCGCGATTCCCCGTCAAGACCTGGGGGAGCTCGAGCTGCACGCCCAGCGCCACACCGACCGCCGCATCGATGGTCATCGCGAGTTCACCTTCGAGCTCGACTTCCTCACGCTCGAACCCGGTGAGTTCGAGATAGCCCCGATCATCCTGCGGGTGGTGACGGCTGACGGAGTGATCGGGACGGTCGCCACCGACGCGCACACGGTGACGGTCGGCTCGCTCATCGCGAGCGAGCCCGACGCGCAGCCCCGTCCTGCCACCTCTCCGGTCGTGGTGATGGAGGACGACTACACGTTGGCGTACGTGCTCGGGTTCTTCGCGGCGATGTTGCTCGCGGCGCTGATGGGATGGCTGGGCGCGCGCTGGTGGCGAAAGCGGCCCAAGGTCGAGCCTCCGCCGCCGCCGCCTCGCCCGCCGGCCGATGTCGCGCTCGAGAAGCTGCGCTCTCTGCGCAAGCGGATGCAGCGCGCGGTCGCCGAGGGCAAGCAGGGCGAGATCGTGGACGGCGCATCGGACGTGCTGCGCGAGTACCTCGGCGCACGCTACGAGTTCAACGGTCTGGAGTCGACGACGGACGAGGTCATCGGGCGGGTGCGCAACGCACGTCTCGGGCCCATCTCTCTGAACGAGATCATCGCGCTCTTGAGCGACGCCGATCTGGTGAAGTTCGCCAAGGCCAACCCCGACGAAGCCCAGTGCGATCGGATGCTGGAGGGCGCGGAGCGGATCGTGCGCGGCACCGTGCCGGTCGCGAGCGCCGTGTCGTTGCCGGCTACCCCGCGCATCGACGAGACCCCGGTTCGTCCCCGCAAGAAGGCCCGACCGAGCACCCCCGAGCCCGACACGAGCGCGACCACTCGCGAGAAGGCGATCGACACCCTCACCGGGGACACCCTCCCCCTCGACACGCTCCCGATCGAAGGTCCGCCGATCGAGCGCCCGACCGCGACGCCTGACGCGAGTCCTCAGGAAAACCCGACGCTCATCGAGGAGACCGACGCCGAGCGGGCCGGCAAGGTCGACGACTTGGGTCGCCGGATCCCCGACACCAATCCTCCGCCGCCCCCGGTGAACCCGGTGCCGGTGACGCTGCCAGAGACCCCCAAGATCAAGACCCTGCTGGGCAACGCGGATGGGCCCGAGGCGAGCCCCGAGAGCGCAGAGCCCGACGCGAACGAGCCCGACGCGAACGAGCCCGACGCGAACGAGCCCGACGCGAACGAGCCGTCGCGCCCGACCCCCGTCGGCTTCTCGGATCCCCTGCGCGTGCCTCGCCCCGAAGAGCCCGCGGCCACCGAGGATGACGACGCCGCGCCGAAAGATGGAGGTCGCGAGTGAAGCGGTGGATGACCATCGCGCTCGGTGCGGGCTGGGCGCTGGTGCTGATGGTCCCGTGCTTGTACCTCTGCGCGTGGTGCATCGAGCGGGTCTACGAGGTGCCGCTCGAGTGGGGCAGCTTCCGCTTCGAGCGACCGTGGGCGGCGCTGCTACTGGTCGCGGTGCCGCTCGTTTGGGTGGCGCGCGCCGTCGTGCTGCCGCAGGCCGCGCCCCGCATCCAGGTCTCGCGCATGCGGGATCTGGCCAAGGTCTCGCGTCCCACGATGCGGCAGTGGGTGGCGCCTGCGCTCGATGGCGCGCGGGTGGTCGCGGTCGCGCTGCTGGTGCTCGGTCTGATGGGGCCGCAGAGCATCCACGCCCGCGAGGACAACGAGAGCATGGGCATCGACATCGTGCTCGCGCTCGATTGTTCGCTGTCGATGGAGGCCGCCGACATCCTGCCCAACCGCTTCGAGGCCATGAAGTCGGTGGTCGACGACTTCATCCGACGACGCCCGAGCGATCGGATAGGCGCAGTGGTCTTCGGCGCCGAGGCCTACACGCTCTTGCCGCTCACCACCGATAAGGAGGCGCTGCGCGGACTGATTCAGGAGCTGCACCTCGAGATGATCGACGGGCACGGCACCGCGATCGGCAACGCGATGGGCACCGCCCTCAATCGCCTGCGCAGCTCGCGCGCCGAGAGCCGGGTGATGATCCTCCTGACCGACGGCGACTCCAACAGCGGCAACCTCTCGCCGCTTCAGGCCGCAGAATTCGCCGAAAACATGGGCGTCCGCATCTACACGGTGCTGATGGGCCGCACCGACGACGCGCCCGTGTCGACAGGTGTCGACATCTTCGGGCGCGCCGTGATGGGCCGCGGCGAGTACCCCATCAACCCCGAGCTGATGCGGGAAATCGCCACGAACACCGGCGGCGAGGCGTTCGTCGCGGGCGACCGCGGCAGCCTCGAGCGCAGCTTCCACGCCATCTTGGACTCGCTCGAGCGCAGCGAGATCGAGGACACCGGCCGGGTCTTCGGCGATCTCTATCCGGCGTTCGTATGGCCCGCGGCGCTCTTGCTCCTCTTGGAGCTCTTGGTCGGAAGCTTGTACCTGCGGAGGTGGCCGTGACCTTCGCGCATCCCGATCTGCTCTGGCTCTTGATCCCCGCCCTGCTGCTCGGCGGCGTGCCTTTCTTGGCGGCGTGGATCCGGCAGCGAGCCACCCAACGCTTCGGCGACGAGGCCGTGGTTCGACCGCTCATCCAAGGGCGCTCCGGTCCGCTTCGCGCGGGGCGTGCGGTGCTCCTGGTGCTCTCCGTGCTCTCGCTTGTGCTGGCGCTCGCGGCACCCCAGTGCGGCAGCCGCACTCGGATCCTGCGGCGCCGAGGCATCGACGTCGTCATCGCCCTCGACTTCTCCAAGAGCATGCTCGCCCGCGATGTCCGGCCCAACCGCATCGAGCGGGCCAAGGCGGAGCTGATCGACTTCGTCGAAGGCCTCGATGGCGACCGAGTGGGCATCGTGGCGTTCGCGGGCGAGACGATCGAGTTCCCCATGACGGTGGACTACTCGGCGCTGACGCTCTTCTTCCGGGATCTGGGCCCCTACGACATGCCAGTCGGAGGCACGGCCATCGCGCGCGCGCTGGTGTCCTCGCAGCGGCTGTTGGATCGCGCGGCGAACCACGACGCAGATCCGGTCAATCCCAGCGAGACCCCGACCTCTACCCGATCACGGATCGTTATCCTGATGACCGATGGCGAGGATCACGAGGGCGATCCAGTCGCGGCCGCACGCGAGCTCGCGGCCCATGGCATTCGGGTCTACACGGTGGGGATAGGCTCCCGGACGCCCGAGATGATCCCGACGTACGCGCCCGACGGGACGCCCACGGGCTTCTTGCGCGACGACGCGGGGACGCCGGTGACGACCGCGCTCACCGAGGAGAACGAAGCCCAGCTGCGGGAGATCGCGGAGGTCACCGGGGGCAGCTACTTCGCGGCCGGCCGAGGCAGCGTCGGGATCGATCCCATCCGCGCCGAGATGCGGCGAATGCACCAGGAAGAGGTGCGGGCTCAGCGTGTCACCGTGCACGAGGGCCGCTACGCTCTGGTCCTCTTGCCCGCCTTTTTGCTCATCGTGCTCGAAGCGCTCCTGCCGAGCGCGTGGATCGGACGGCGTCGCAAGAAGACGCCCAGTCCTTCCGAAGACTCGGAGGCCGCATGAAGTTCGTGTCCGCTCTCTCGCTCGGTCTCGCGCTTCTAATCACGGCGCTGACTTCCGCGCTGCTGCCGGGACGCGCGCTCGCTTGGGAGTTCTTCCGATCGGAGAACGATCACGTCGCCGACGGCAACGAGCTGCTCCGCGCTGGAGACCACGCAGGCGCGCTGCGTGAGTACGATCTGGCGGCGCGCGAGCTGCCTTCGGAGCCGGGGGTGCACCTCGATCGGGGCTTGGCGCTCATGGCCTCGGGCGATTTTGGTCGAGCGCGCGAGGCGTTCACGATGGCCGCCGATCCTCCGGCCACCGCTGAGATCCGGGCGATGGCCCACTACAACATCGGCCTCACCTACTACCGCGAGGGCGACGCGCTCGCTGCCGGCACGCCGGCGGCGGCCGCACCTGCGCCGGCCGGTCCGCTCGGCGGTCTCTTCGGTGGCGGCGCGACACCTCCCCCAGCGCCGACCGGTGCGCCCGGCGAGCCCGATCACGACGGCGCGCGGCGCGCATTCCGGGAGGCCGCCGACGCATTCCGCGATTCCTTGAGGCAGGTGCCTGGCAACCGCGACGCGGGCTGGAACCTGGAGCTCGCGCTCCGACGGATCACCGAAGAGGACGAGGCCGAGGAGCGCGAGAACGAGGAGAACGAAGAGAGCGAGGACGGGGAAGAGTCCGAGGAGGAGAGCGACGACTCGGGCGAGAACGGGGACGAGTCCGAAGAGTCCGACGACGGCGAGCCCGGTGAGGAAGAGTCCGAGGGCGGTGAGGGCGAGGAGGAGTCCGAGAGCGGTGACGAGTCACCCGGCGACGAGGGTGAGGAGGGCGAAGAGCCCGGTGAGGACGGAAACGAGACGGGCGAGGACGGCGCGAACGACGGCAGCTCCGAGAACGAAGAGAGCGGCCGTGAAGAGCGCGGCGATCCCTCGGGTAGCGACGGCGAAGCGGGCGACGGATCTGCGGACGGTGAGGGCAGCGAGACGGAAGCGGGCGGCACGATGGACCGCTCGCTCTCGCCGGACGCGGAGCGGATGCTCGACGCGCTCGAGAACAGTGAAGAGAACCTCGCAGCCGCACGGGCACGAGGTCGAGGCGAACACGCCGGTCGGCGGGTGGAGCGCGATTGGTGAAGCGCGCGCTGGCGGCAGGTGCATGGCTTTGGATGGTGGGCGCGATCTTCGCGCTCGCGGCGCCGGGTCACGCCCAACCTGCGCCCAGCGTCACCGCGGTCATGACCGCGAGCGCGACGAGCATCCCCGTCGGCGGGACGTTTCGGCTCGAGATCAACATCGACGCGACCGGCGGCGAAGCACCCGACCCCGAGCTGCCCGACTTGAGCGCGTTCGAGGTGCTCAGCCGGCAGGTCTTTCGGCCCACCTCGATCCGTATGGGCTGGGGCACCAGCTCGACGGTGGTGACCTCGAGCGTGCGCGTCACCTTCGTGCTCCGAGCCACGCGTGAGGGCAGCGTCAGCATCACCCCCGCTCGAGCGCGGGTGGGCGGCCGAGAGTTTCGCAGCAACCCCCTCACGATCGCGGTGACCGCAGCTGGCACGGCGCCCACCGTCGGGCCCATCGCGCCGCCAGGGACGCCGCCTGGCACCCCGCCGGGTACGCCGCCCGGAGCGAACCCCGGACCGCCCACCGGCGTGCTCGATGGCGCGGTGTACGACGATCAGGTCTTCCTGCGGACGGTGCTCGACAGGGCGGAGGCCTACGTCGGCGAGCAGGTGACGTGCACCGTCTACGTCTACGCGCGCAGTCGCCTGAGCTCCGAGCCGCCGTTGACCCGCGAGCCGTCCACCGACGGCTTCTGGACCTTCAACCTCCGCGCGCGGGATCAGCCGATCCAACAGACGACCCAAGTGATCGGCGGGATG
>Ga0105047_10000186_pt1 | contig 93951 bp, 91 predicted proteins | sample MAT04_FD_78384 | JGI IMG/M metagenome (GOLD analysis project Ga0105047, IMG submission 78384) | Freshwater microbial communities from Lake Fryxell liftoff mats and glacier meltwater in Antarctica - MAT-04 (megahit assembly) | ecosystem: Environmental > Aquatic > Freshwater > Ice > Liftoff... | reverse complement strand
CTGACCGGCGCCGTGTGCCGCGCAAGCAAGCGCAGCTTGATTGTGTGGTGCGCGGTGTCCGGTCAAGTACCTTGTTCTGGCGCAAAGCGCCGGGACAAGGTACTTGACGAAGTCAGCACCGCGGTTCTCGGCGACGCAGTCGCCGAGAACAAGTTATTCAGCTGATCCGTATAACCAGTAAATTAGAATGTTACACGAAAAAATAAAGTTTAATATCGAATAAATACAAAACGATAGCTCAAATTATAAAATTATGGCAAAAGCTCATATTCGCACACTGCCCAAGGCACGATTCGCTCATCGTGCAGCTGTACCATAAGCCAAACCCTGCCCTATTTTCTTCAGAAGAAGTGGTTGCTGATTAATTCTGTTATGTCAAGGTTTTTCAACCTCAATTCCGTCGTCTGAGCAGCTGTTAAATAGGTTGCTTCGCAGGTATTTATGCTAAAAGCCTGTATGATAGCCGGCTTCAAATCTTATCCGCTCATTGCACTGAGCGATATTTTTCTTCGTGTCTTAAAGAGAAGCACCTTCCGGCAAGGTGCGCAAATGTCCCACGGGCGGCACTGAAAAATCCCCTCATCCTGGGCCATTGCATAAATGGGAATGCACACAAACACAAATAATCGGCACCGAACCGCCCAGTCAGATAAAAGTTGCCAAACAGAAGAGGAAAAGATAGTGTTATTGGTCTGTTCCGGGTGGGTTCCCGGCCCTGAAGATCGTTATCAACTTTTAACAAGGAGGTACCGGATGCGTTTGCGACTTGCAGTCTTCGCCATAACCGCTTACTTGGCCCTATCATTTGGTGTGGCAACGGCCAAAACCGTAGTCAATATCGGCATTGTCACCAATCCTACCTTCGTCCACGTCCAGGCGGCCACCTGGTTCAAGGATGACGTGGAAAAAGCCCTGCCCGGCAAGTACGACATCGTCGTCCATCATTCCGGGGCCTTGGGCAGCGAGACCCAGGTGCTGCAGCAGGTCCAGCTCGGCACCACCCAGATGACGGTATGCACCACCGGACCGATCGAGGCCTTTGCCCCGGAGATCAAGGCCCTGGAGATGCCCTTTCTTTTTCCCTCCTATGCGGCGGCCGACAAGGTTTTGGATGGCCCCATCGGCCAGGATCTGGCTGCGCGCCTAGCCAAGCAAGGTTTTTTCGCCCTGCATTTTCTTGATAACGGTTTTCGCAACGTCACCAATTCCAAGCATCCGGTGAAGTCACCTGCGGATCTTGCCGGCATGAAGATCCGCACCATGGAGGCGCCGACGCATCTCGCCATCTGGCGGGCCATCGGCGCCAACCCGACACCCATGGCCTGGCCGATATTTACTGCCCTGCAGCAGGGAGTCATCGATGGTCAGGAAAACCCGGTGGCGATCATCCATGCCGCCAAGCTCATCGAAGCCGGGCAGAAATATCTGACCCTGTCACGGCATGTGTATTCGGCCCTGGTTTTCCTCGCTAACAAGACCTTTGTCGATACCCTGCCGGAGGCCGACCGCAAGGTCTTTCTTGACGCCGCCCGCGCCGCATCGCTTAAAGGACGGACCTTTATCCGCGACAACGAAGACAAGCAATTGGCGGAACTGAAGGCCGCCGGCATGCAGATCGAGGATGCACCCGACACCCCGGCCTTCAGAAAGGCGACCGCCCCCGTCGTCGACTCTTTGAGTGGCGATGCTCAAAAGATCGTCGCACAGATCCAGCAGGCGGTGCAGTGACCGACCACGTTGCCGGGCAGCAAGCCGAACCCCGGCCCTTGACCATCGAGCAGTTGAGTTGCCGCATCAATTCCCTGGTGGAAAAGGTGCTGCTGCTTTTCGGCTCGGCCATTTGCTTGATCCTCTTTGCCCAGGTCCTTTGCCGCTATGCCGGGGCCTCCCTTGGCTGGTCGGAGGAGGTGAGTCGACACCTGTTGGTGGCCACCACCTTCCTCGGCAGTACCGCCGCCTACAAAAGGGGTGTTTTCATCGGCCTCAAGGGGATCGGCCAGACCTTCGGCCCGGCTGTCGAGAAGGCCATTCAGGTCACCATGCAGCTTCTGGCCCTTGGCTGCTTTGCCATCATCTGCTGGTTCGGCGCGACCTATACCGGCAAGGCCTGGCACCACACCACCGCCGCCCTGCAACTGCCCATGGCCCTGCCCTTTGCAGTCATCCCCGCCGCCGCCCTCATCCTCATGGTCCACGTCCTGGCGGATATCGTTAAAACCTTGCTCCCGGGGCGGCACACGCGATGATCGTCGCCCTGCTTTTTGCGCTGCTCTTTGTGCTCATCCTCCTCGGGATGCCGATAGCGCTGTCGATCGGCATCCCGGCCATCGGCCTGATCCTGGCGCCGGGGGTCTTCCCGCCATCGGTGCCGATTGCCGCCCTTGGCCAGACCATTGTTCAGCTGCTCTTTGCCGGGGTCGATTCCTTTGATCTGCTGGCGGTGCCGCTTTTTATGCTGGCCGGGGCGATCATGGAGTCGGGTGGCATCTCAAGGCGGATCATCGATTTTTCCGACAGCCTGGTGGGCTGGCTGCCGGGCGGCCTGGCCTGTGCCAGTATCGTCGCATCAATGTTCTTTGCCGGGATCTCCGGCTCCGCCGCCGCCGATACCGCCGCCATCGGCGCCGTCGCCATCCCGGCAATGATCCGCCAAGGCTATCCGCCCCCCTTTGCCGCTGCGGTGGTGGCCGCCGGCGGGGCGATCGGCATCATCATCCCGCCATCGATTCCCATGGTGATCTTCGGCTTTCTCACCAATGTCTCCATCGCCAAGCTCTTTGCCGGCGGGCTGCTGGTCGGCGTACTCTTCGGTTGTGCCCTGATGCTGGTGACCGCCTGTATCTCGCGGCATCACGGCTATGGAAGCCGTCGACCATTCTCTACGACCACTGCAATGCACTCCTTCCGCCAGGCATTTTGGGCGCTGTGGGCACCGATCATCGTCCTTGGCGGCATCCTGTCGGGGCTGGTGACGGTCACCGAGGCGGCAGCGCTGGCGGTTTTCTATGCCCTCTTCGTCAGCACGGTGCTCAACCGCGAACTTGCCTGGCGCGACTTGCCCGAGTTGATCATTCGCTCGCAGATCACCGCCGCCGCCATCCTCTTGATTATCGCCATGGCCAAGGTCTTCACCTGGCTAGTGGCAATGCAGCAGACCAGCCAGCTCCTCGGCGCGGCGATGAGCAGCCTCGGCCTACCGCCTTGGGGGCTTTTGCTGCTGGTTATGGTTGGGCTGTTAATTGTTGGCTGTGTAATGGAGACGACGGCGGCCTTGATCCTGTTGGTGCCGGTTCTCGTTGCTTTGACGCCGCAGATGGGCATCGATCCCATTCAGTTCGGGATAGTGGTGGTCACCAATCTGGCACTCGGCATGCTGACGCCGCCGGTCGGCATCTGCCTCTTTGTCAGCTGCGGCATCTCCGGTGTGCCGCTCGGCAAGGTGGCACGAGCCGCTTTGCCCCTGGTGGCAGCGGCGCTCGTGGTTCAGCTCCTTGCCACCTATTGGCCGCCACTTACCCTCTGGCTGCCGAGCGTGTTATATCCTTGAAACCACTGATCATTACATCTTAGGATCAACGGTGATACTGTACCCCAAGGCCTCAATCGCGCTGACGAACAGCTTTTCCTTACCGGGGAAAATTGCCAGATACCTGTCACCGGCAGGCATGCAAAGACGGCTGATGGTTTTACCTGTCAGCACCTGGTTGCGCATTTCCGAGCTGCATTCAATAAGCGTTGTCCGACCGACTTCGACAAAAGCGGTGGAGCGTTGCTCGACTTCCCGGAAAAGCTGTTCGAGTTCTTGACTGAGTGGTGCCGAAGACGCCGTAACAAGAGTCGTTTGAATGTCGGCAAGGCTCTCTCCGCCGCTTATTGCATGCAAAAGCGTTGCCGCCGACAGCCGCCACCTCTCGACCTCAAGCCGCTTGCCTATTTTATCGAGATATAGTGTCTGTCCCGGGGACATCTCGTCATCGCCGACAATGATGTCCCGACCATCAAAGTTGTAGATTGCCGCAGTGTCCCTGGCCACGGCAAAGGCATCTTTATGCCCGAGAATGTAAGCACCGAGATCGTTGATGCGGATATATTGCAGGCCATCGCAGTGGCTGAGAAACTCCAACTCATCGGCGCCCCAGCAGGAATGAAATTCAGGTCGTGCACCACGCGGGTCGGTATAGGCGACATCAAGAAGGCCGAGCGTTGCACAATATTCAAACAGATAAAGAAGCAGGTAGCGAAGCTGCAACAGCGACCAGGTGTCGTTATAATCGATGTGCCCATACTGCTGATCGAAGAAATAGAGTTTCCATTCGTAATTGGTCATGGAGAAAGAATACGCGGAACGCGATTGGAGAAGACGGGCAAGCTCCTCGATGGTGATCCATTTGCCGGGCGTCAGTTCTTTCAACAACATATTGATCATCGGTCGGCGCTTAGCGGGACTGGTCATGGTACGGCCGCCGCTGGACTTTTGCCCCTTGATCGCCGTAACTCTGGAAAATTCATCGATAAGCGTGCTCTTTTCCCATTTGTTCCAGATGGCTTTAATACCGGCGGCCAGATTGTTTTTCCGGGCCTTTATGCCGCCCGGGGTCAGCTCCAGGTTGGTGCCGGCCATCTTTGCCAAACCGCCGCCCTGCAGTAAAAGAGGCCAGGCAAATGCCTGCATGTGCCCGATTTCTTGGTCATTATACCAGTCGCCATGCGCAAGCTGGTCGCCGATGAGAGTAAGGCTTGCCGCCGTGGCCCGGCCGGTCTTGGCGCCGACCCGGATTTTTTTATCGCCGGCAAGTTGTAAAACCATGGCGGCATTGGCAAGAGCCTCCCCAGAGGTCTCTCGAACCGTACATTTTTTGCCGGGGCCGGCTTCAACGTAACGGATTTCATCGGCGGGCGGATGGGGGACGATATCGCGCAGTTTTCTGAGAAGATCCCCGGGGATTCTGTTGTCAATTATAAAAAGCGTGAGCAAATCTGCCTTGTCGACGTGCTGCTGCCCCTGCTTGTCTTTGCTGCTCGACCAAGGGGAAGCGGAGTATTTGGCGCGAAACATTTGGCCGTGGAAATGGCCGTCCCAGGTATGCGTCGTCTCCTCTACGGCATGCCTTGCAAGCGGTGAAAGCTTCGCAAAAATCGCCTGCGTATTCTGTAACAGAGCGGCAACAAGTGTCTTTATGCGCTCAACCTTTGTCCCCGGCACTTCCGAAGAGATGACAGCGACCAGGGGTTTCAGTTCATCCGTTCTGTACCTGGAATTGAGTGCCTCGGCCAATAAATTGTTCATTCCTGCGATTTCCATGTTTCTTTCCCTGTGCAAAAGAGTTCATTTCCGATTACAAATTTTTGTTTGCAGTCTATTTCAAGTTGCATTCAAAGTAATGCCTTGGGGAGGCTGCACTTCGTGCTCCACCTGACTTTACCTGGTGCGTAAAACGCACCCTTGTATATATCGTTTTGGATGCAACTTAGAATTATTATTGCCGGTCTGCCGAAAAATGGCAAGTTCTGAAACGAATGCCGGACAACCCACCTCAGCCAGGAACATTGCCGATGAATACCACTGCAACCGATAATTCTCCACTAACAAAAAAATATACCGCTCTGCAACCGACCTCAAAATCGATAGTGCAACTTCTCGCCGTGAACATTGATTCTTGCCACCCTGATGTGGTGCTCTCCTTCCTGAAAAACCAGCAATGTATCGATGATGAGGCCCGGCAACCAACCTCTGCCGCTCTGCAGCTGCTGGTCAACGAGTTGGCGGCACAGGGGCTGCTGCTGAAAAACAGCAAAGGCATCTCCTGTCCGGAGTCGATACGACCCTTGGCCTTCGAGGAAGCCCTGACCAAGGGAACATTTCCCGCTATCGCCCTGCACTTGCAAAGATTCCTCCGTCTTCCGGCAAAACTCTCGGGCAAATACCAGCACCAAGGTAATTACCAGCGACTCCTCCGTGATTTCCAAATATCTCTCTTTCACCACGGCTCCCTGGAAGAAGTCAATGACCTTGTTTACCATTACGCCTATACAAAATTCAGTGACGACTATTATGAAAACAACCCATTTCTTACCTTTCTTAATCGGCCATTCTCAGTAAACATCATTGAAAAAATCGACCCCGGCATCAGGCTGAAGGTGTTAGCAAATTTGCTGCATGCGGCAGATAACAACCTGGAGCAGGCCGACGACATCCTCGCCTATATCGTCGATAAGCATTCCAAGGAGATCTCAGAAAAGACCCTGGCCTCCACCATCCTCATGCATTACTTGCAGAGCGGTAACACCGCAAAATGCCGTGCACTGCTCGACCTTCTCGACAGCGACGATCTGCAATTGGCAAAGCTGTACTGGGAGGGGTGCTGTGCGGTCGTCAGCGGTGATTTTCCAACGGCCCTGGCAGTTTTTAGCAAATCCGACCAAATGCTCAAAAAACTGACCGGCAAACGGAAGATGGTCCTGACTAATTATGCCAGCATCTTTCAGCTGGTGACCCTTTTGCAGACCGACGAGCCAACCGCCCTCAAGGAGGCCCTCGATTCCATCGCCTTTGCCAAAAAGAACGGCGCCAGCTATCCGCTTCTGCCCCTCATGGAACTCCTGGTTCCGATCTTTCAAGATAAACTCGGCATGGTCGTTTCAGCTCCGTTCACCGAGAATTTGCAATATTTTCGCAAAAATTCGATAGACATCTTGTTCTTCCAGCTTTTCCACTTCTGGGTGCACGGCGCGGGGAACACCAACGATATCCCCCTTCTTCAGCAAACAAGAGACAAAGCCCTGACCAGCGGTCATACCTGGATTGCCGCGGAAATGTCGGCCTTGCTTGCCGCCCTGGGTCGTGACCATAAGGCCAACCGGGCGACGGCTGCAAGACTCCATGCCTCCTGCAACACCATAAGCTGTGTGGATATTATCACGCTGCAGTCACCCTGGGAAAAGGTCCTCAACTCGCTCTTACATATCCACAAACCGGACAAGGATAAAAAAAAGGAAGGAGTGGCCATACAACGGTTGATCTGGCTTTTCAGTTTCCACGAACAATACCATTACTATCATATTGAACCGAAATTACAGAAAATGACCGGCAAAGGCACCTGGACTGCCGGCAGTCCCATGGCCTTAAAAAAGCTGTATACCGAGTATCCTGACATGCCGGGACTCTCCGACCAGGATCGCCAGGTTTGCCGGGCCATCAAGGAAGAGTATTTCCGCTCCAGCTGGGGAAGTTCCAGCAAGGCAGCCCATGTCCTTGACAAGGAATTGGCACTGCCGGCCCTGGTGGGACACCCCCTGCTCTTTCTCGAAAATGCCCGGGAGGTAAACGTCGAACTCGTGCCAACCGAGCCGGAACTGCATTTCCGGGAAGAAAAGGGGGAGTTGCAACTGACCGTCGTGCCGTCGTCCTGCGCAGACAAAACCGACAGTTTACTGGTGGTAAAAGACACCCCGACCCGCTTTAAAATCGTGCGCTTCACAGCCGAACACAAGCATGTCATCAACCTGGTGGGCACAGGTATGACCATTCCCAAAAGCGGCGAAAAGCTTGCCAGGCAGGTGGTCGACAAACTTTCGACCTTTATGGCCGTCCATTCCGACCTTGCCGGGGCAAGCTGGGCCACCGCCATCGCCGCCGACAGCCGGCCCCATGCTCATATCTTGCCCTGTCGGGACGGTATCAGCGTGGAGTTTCTGGTCAAACCGATCAGCACCGGCAATTCCAGCTTCAGGCCGGGAAAAGGCAGCCAGAGCGTAACGGCGTTGATAGATGGCAAAACCGTCCAGGCGGTGCGTGATCCGGACGAAGAAAAACAACGACTGGCCCGGATACTTACGGCCTGCCCGACCCTTAATCGTCTGGAAGTAAGTGACAATCAGTGGCAGGCCGAAGATCCCGAGGATTCGCTGGAACTGCTGCTGGAATTAAAGGATTGCGGCGACGATGTGGTCATGGAATGGCCGCGCGGCGAAAAGTTTGCGGTGCGCCGACAGGTCAGCTGGAACAGCTTTTCTCTGCACATCGGCAAGGACCATGACTGGTTCAAGGCCACCGGCACACTGAGGATCGACGACAGCCAGGCCCTCAACCTGCGCCGACTTCTCGAAATGCTCGGCCAGGCGACCGGCCGCTTTATTCCCCTTGATGACGGCACCTTCCTGGCCTTAACCAAGTCGCTGCATAAACGGTTGCAGGAACTGCAAGCCTACTCGGAAGGTCACGGCGAGGGCGTACGCTTTGCGCCCCTGGCCGCCCTGGCCCTGGAGGATTTCACCAGGGAGGCGGGGCAGCTGCACAGTGATAAGGCCTGGAAGGAGCATTGCAAGCGCTTGGCCGAGGCAGACACCCCAGCACTCCCCTCGACGCTCAGGGCCGATCTCCGCGACTACCAGGCAACCGGCTTCCGCTGGCTGGCCCGCCTGTCTTCCTGGGAGGTGGGTGCTTGTCTCGCCGACGACATGGGCCTTGGCAAGACCGTGCAGGCCCTGGCGGCGATCCTCCTTCGCGCCGCCAAGGGCCCTACCCTGGTGGTGGCGCCGCTCTCGGTCACCTCGAACTGGCAGGAAGAAGCCGGCCGTTTCGCCCCGACCTTAAATGTCATCGTCTTTGGTCCGGGTGACCGCCGCGAGGTCATCGACACTCTGCAAGCCTTTGATCTCTTGATCGTCAGCTATGGCCTCTTGCCCCTGGAAGCGGAGCTGCTCGCCTCGGTGCAGTGGCAAACCGTGGTCCTCGACGAGGCCCAGGCCATCAAAAACAAGCAGACCAAACGGTCACAAGCGGCCATGGGCTTGCGGGCTAAATGCCGGATTATTACCACCGGCACGCCGCTTGAGAATCACCTCGGCGAACTGTGGACGCTGTTTAACTTCCTTAACCCCGGCCTGCTCGGTTCGTTCAAAAGGTTTAACGAAAAATACGCCATCCCCATCGAGCGGGATCAGGACAAAGATGCCCGCAACCGCCTGCGCAAATTGATCCGCCCCTTCATTCTCCGGCGTCTGAAAAGCGATGTCCTGCAGGAACTGCCGGCCAAGACCGAGATCACCCTGGAAGTCGAAATGAGCGCCGAGGAGCAGCTGCTCTACGAAGCGCAGCGGCAAAAAGCCCTGGCGACCATCAGCGCCCACAAGGGTGAAGAGGCCGGGCCGCAGCATCTGCGCATCCTCGCCGAGATCATGAAATTGCGCCGCTTATGCTGCAATCCGAGCCTCCTTCTGCCGGAGGCGGGGATTGCCTCTTCCAAGCTACAGGTGTTCACTGACACCCTGCGCGAACTCCTCGACAACAATCACAAGGCCCTCATCTTCAGCCAGTTTGTCGACCACCTCGGGATAATCCGCAGTTATCTTGACGCCGAGAAAATCAGCTACCAGTATCTCGATGGTTCAACGCCGATCAAAAAACGGAAGGAACGGATCAATAACTTCCAAAACGGCAGCGGCGATGTCTTTCTCATCAGCCTGAAAGCCGGCGGGGCGGGCCTCAACCTCACCGCCGCCGATTATGTCATCCATATGGACCCCTGGTGGAATCCAGCCGTCGAGGATCAGGCCTCCGACCGTGCCCATCGCATCGGCCAGGACCGGCCGGTGACCGTCTACCGCCTGGTGATGAAGGACTCGATCGAACAGCAGATCGTCAACCTACATAAACAAAAACGTGATCTTGCCGACAGCCTGCTCGAAGGCACCGATGCCGCAGGGAAGATCTCGGCGCCGGAATTGCTGGCTTTGCTGCATGGGGAGAAGGGGTGAAATGGTCTGGTACGGCTCCTCAATGTCATTACCGATCAATCTTCTCCAGATGTTCTGCAAGGGAAAAGAGCCGTATGACTTTGCCGTCCTACCTGAGTTGCTCTGTCTCGCCGCCGTAAACGAGGAGACTCTGCCAGGGAAGCCGATCGGGAAAAAGGGCGGAGAATTTTTGCAGACCAAGAAAATAGGCCGGGGTGATGGTCTGATCATAGATCCTCGGATAAAAGCCCCTGAACAACATTTCGTCGGTGCCGAGTGGGAAAAAAGAGGCAAGCTCGGAGATACAAAATGGCAGGAGCTTCAGCAGGGCGGTGCGCCCGGCAAGGGATTGGCTGATTCCCCGCAGCAGTTCGAACTGCTGCGAACCGGTCAGGACAAAAAGAGAATTTTGCCGTCTTTCGTCGACAATGACTTGAATGTACGACAACAGGCGTGGAACCCGTTGGATTTCATCAATGACAACCCCTTCCGGATACTGGTTGAGGAAGGCCACAGGGTCTTCCTCGGCAAATTGCCGGGTAACCGGGTTTTCAAGATTGGCATAGGGCTTATCGACAAAGGGCAGCCCTAGCGAGTGTTGTCTTGCCCGACTGCCTGGGACCGGTGATTGTTACCACCGGATAATGGGCAAAGACGGGAGCAGCGTGTTTTGCTAATTGTCTTGGAATCATCATTTTTATGCAGATTCATGCGTTAATCTTGAAATTGCATAATGCCGCAACGAAATTCACTCGTCAACCTGTGTAACTAAGGCGTTGTCAACAAATTACCTGGCCAAAGGATTGCTCGGAACGCCATAAGGAGCCGTAACGAAATTGTATTAAATGGCCCATATTTCGTAACGGCTCCTAAGACTGCGAACGTGCCCGACCACAAACGAGTGGGTCGGCCCCCCCTCTTCCTGCCCTTCTCAATTTCACTTCAACTCCCGCCAACCCGGGACGATTTTCGCGAACTCGTCCTGAAAAGCCGGGCGTTTGAAATTATCCCGTTTGATTTTGCCGGCAAATGTTTGCCAGCGCGCCACGTCGCCCATCACTTTGACTAAAAGATGCTGCATCTTCGCCATCACCACCGCCTTACGGGCATATGCTTGGCGCTGATTATTCTCATTCAGATGGCCGAGTCCGTGTATGATAAAATTTAAGAATCAAAAGTAAGGCCGTCCACGGCCTGAGCAAACTGCAACGCAAGATATTACCCCGATCGCCTGTTTCTTCGGCCCTGGCGACAAGAAACGGACGCAGTTCATCCATCCGCCCCTTGCCCTTTTGCATACCCTTCTCGGCAACCTGCAGGGCCTTTTCCTTTTCTCCCGACTCCCAGTAAAAGGTGGCGAGATCGTAAAAATCAGCGCCGTAAATCATTTTCCGTTGTCGCAAGGCGAGATACTCCTCCCGGCGGCCTAATTTCTTGTAAATACGCCGGGCATGATCTATTTGCCAATCACCCTGGATTGCCTCCAAGGATCCGGCCAGATAGATCAAATCCGCATCATCGTAACAGCTGGAATAGGCGACATCATACAGGCTATCGACCATGCCGCTGTTGTCGCTTTCGATACTCTTATTTGCCAACGGCTTACTGTGCCACTTCCCAGGTTAAAGATCTCTCCCGACTCCACCGCAGATATTTCATCAGCTCGTCGTTCACTTTTGCCACATCATAGGCTTCAGGGATAAACGCTCCGGTGTACCAGGGGAACCCGGCGTACCATTGCGTTAATTGCTCATGGTCTTCGTTCGCAGGGTCAAGCACTGCCTCACAGAAATCAAAAAATCCGTCAGTTCCGCCAACATCCTCCGGAGGACAAGCCCTGGCTCCATCAAGACATTCCACTGGAGCCTGTAACTGCGGATGAGAACAACGGCTGTCCTCAATGGTGATTTCATGTTCCCAACTGTCACCAAAGTCGTAGAGATAGCGAATATTCCGACCTTTCTGTTTCACCAGATCGACGAGTCGGAACAGGCCATCGACTTCGCCGTCATCTTTGCCTTCCGGGTTTTCCGTGTACTTCATTTTGCCGATAACAAACTCATGCAGATGATAGTCTTGCCAGCCCATGACTATCTGGATGACATCATGCAGGCGGTCCAGGGTAATGCTGCCCGGGACGACGAACCGACGCCAAATTTTTGGTTCGATATCGAGAAGTTCTATTTTCAACAAGTAGAGTCGGTCGTTCATCTTTGTACCTCAATTTTTGGTGATTTCGGCTTTTCTATTGAAGATGTCCAGGAACGTTTTTTTGCTCGTCAATGAGTATGATTCAAAGGAGTTATGTTTACTTTTGAGATCAGAGATTCCCAGTAGTTATGTCAAGTTTCAGCAGGTCCGTGATTAGTGGAGGTTTGACCTGGCAACCTCAAGGTCTCGATGTCAGTTTGCAATTGCAGTCTTGAAGCAGGGACTTGTATCCTTATGAAGTTCTCCAGAAATTGCATATTCTTTTATTCTGGATGATAAGCTGTTGAGTAAACTCAAGCGCCTTGCGCCGGAACAAGTCACTCGAGCCGACTGCTGTGTTTCCCTTAGGCAAACAAGCTTACTCCGCTACTATATCCTCGCGGCTCAGTACCGCGATTAGCCGTGGTCGGGGCAGACAAAAGAATAGGTTCTTTTTTCAGAAGAGCTATTGGTTTCGAGGTTGGACAGAGTAAGCATGGCGGACTTCGGCTTCGGCGCAGAAAAAAAACCTCGGTCTTTATTTCGGACAGAGTGAGGAAATCGGGCTGGAGCTATCCCATATGTTAGCAGCAAAGTAGATGCTGTTAGCAGCAAAGTAGATGCTGTGATCAATTTAGAAGCATTATATGCATTTTTTCTGGTTTTTATGCTTTAAAAGTTGTATATATGTGGATATAAGTGTAATTGAAATGATGCCCGGAGAGTAGCCGGATAATGTCTTTCACCCTTCATTTTCAAGGACTACTGTCATGCTTATCGAGTTCAGTGTCGCTAATTTCCGTTCCTTTTGGGAGCCTCGAAAACTATCCTTGACCGCGACTCCTCAGAAAGACCTGCTTGAGAACAACACTTTCGAGAGTCTGGTTTCCAGTCTGCCTCGGCTCCTCCGTTCGTCAGTTATTTACGGCCCCAATGCTGGAGGTAAAAGCAACTTTATCCGCGCTATTGCATTTGTTAAGAAGTTTGTCATCTCCTCGGCCAAGGAACTCCAAGAAGGAGAGCCTATCGCGGTCAATCCTTTCCTGTCCAATCAACTTGGGCCAACCCAGCCTAGTGAGTTCGAGGTGCAGTTTATCCAGGAAGGCGTCCGCTATCAGTACGGCTTTGGGGTCAACAAAGAAAGGGTAACCAACGAATGGCTGATCGCCTATCCGGAAGGACGAGCCCAGCGCTGGTTTGAACGGAATTTTCAGGCCGAGAGCAACGACTACCAATGGTATTTTGGCAGCCGTTTCATCGGCCGTAAGAAGCAGTGGCAGGAGATGACCAGAAGCAACGCCCTGTTTCTTTCTACCGCAATTCAGTGGAACAGTGAGCAGCTTAGACCGGTCTTTACCTGGTTTCAGAGGCTTTTCGTCATTGGCACCAGTACTTTGCTTGACCCCACTTACAGTATTAGTGCGTGCCATGACGATGAAAAGAAAAAGCACATTCTCGCTTTCATGAATGAAGCGGATATCAGCATTTCCGATATCCAGATGGAAACCAGAGATTTCTCTCCCGAAGACCTGCCATCAGATATGCCCGAGGAGATTAAGGAAGATATCCGTCGCAGCATGGATGGCAAAAAGATGACGCGAGTGGGCTTTCTCCATCCAGTCGATGGCGGAGATTCACATGTCACCCTATCGCTTGAAGATGAGTCTGACGGCACCCGCAAGCTCTTCGCCTATGCCGGTCCTTGGCTCAATATTCTCTCCAAAGGCCAAATCATCATTGCCGATGAACTGGACAACAGTCTTCATCCAAAGATCATGCGATATCTGCTTTCCATGTTTCATAACGATAAAACCAACCCGAAAAATGGGCAGTTAATCTTCACTACCCACGACACTTCTCTCTTGGATCAGGATTTAGTTCGGCGGGATCAGGTCTGGTTTGTCGAAAAAGATAAATCCAATGCCAGCCAGCTCTATCCGCTCACCGACTTCAAACCCAGGGCAGGAGAAGCCCTGCAGAAAGGTTATCTCAGCGGCCGTTACGGTGCTTTGCCTTATACCAGTGAGGCAAACCACTGATGGCGGACCAACTCTTTCATCGGAGAAGAGCCAAGAGAGCCGATGCACTGCGCCGGGAGGCGCAGAAGCGCGAGCCATATGATGTTGTGTTGATCGTTTGTGAGGGAGCAAGACAGAACCGAAATATCTGCAGGAACTTCGTAATGCCTTCAAGCTGAGCACCGCCAATATCAGAATTGCCGGTTTTACCGAAAAATGTATCGTCAGTTTTGTCGAGATGTACAAGAAATGCGCGCGAAACATGAAAGGGCTGATGCTCAAACACCCATCGATTGAAGAACGGATCGACCTTATCCGCACACTCCAGGCAATCAGTGCTGCCCGCGGCATCACCCTGCAAACCTGCGCTGTCGGTAGTGAGCCGACAGAGGCAGGAAGAGCTTCCGGCAAATGCATCGACGACGAACTCGTTGCAAGAATCACTGGAACCGGAATACGCGCCGGAAAAGATAAAAATCAACGCCGCCAATGCGGCTGCAAAGAACGATTCTTCGTCCTCCTCGCGCCTGAATCACCCCTGTCGGTTCTGGTTATTTTGGATTTATCTATTTTTCCGCATTGACAGCCATTCCTCGAAAGTTTATCTATGTCACTCACAAGCAATGTGCGAATTCCGCATATTTTCTAAGGTTTTTCCTTACATTTTTTTAAGCTTTCGCCCTACTCTTTTTTAAGCATTACTCCTACGCATTTCTCCGCATTTTTCCTACCTATAAAAAAGCAATCGGCTGATTTTCTTCTCACCCTCATTCCTCTATAGTAGCTGATAACATTTAGAGAATCTTCTCTTTCGTCTACCGAGAGACGGTTCCCCTGATTTCCTCGTCATGTGGGAGACTTTTTTATACGGCCATGACGAGCGCGCTTTTCCCGGTTTCCTTGTGCCGGAATGGCAAGGAGGTGGATGGCGCGACTACATACGGGACACGGTTCGGCTTTCTAAGTGCCGAACTTCACACTTCTTACCTCACTTGTGATAAGCAAGAAAGGAGTCTTAAATGGGAGTATCAAGGCGGGATTTTCTTAAACTGTCAGGCGGCACCGTTCTGGTGGCAACGCTTGGCGTGAACCTCGATCCGGCAAAGGCCTTTGCCAAGGATTTGCGGATCAAAAATGCCAAGCAGACGACGACGATCTGTCCGTACTGCTCCGTAGGGTGCGGCATAATTGTCTACGTAGAGAACGGCAAGATCATCAACACCGAGGGTGATTCCGATCATCCGATCAGTGAGGGGACACTTTGCGCCAAGGGCTCTTCCGTGAGCCAGCTCGTCAACAACGACACCCGTGTCAAAAAGCCGATGTACCGCGAACCCGGCGGGGCGGCTTGGAAAGAAGTGGAATGGGACTGGGCCTTGGACAGAATCGCCCGCCTGGTCAAAGACGCTCGGGATAAAAGCTTCAAGAAAACCAGCAAGGCCAAAGTCAAAGAGAAGCAGGCCGACGGCACGATGCTCGATGTTGAAAAAGAATTCGTCGTTAACCGCACCGACGCCATCGCCCACATCGGCAGCGCCGCTCTGGACAACGAGGAGTGCTATATCCTGCAAAAAATGATTCGGTCCTGGGGCCTGGTGCATATAGAGCACCAGGCGCGTATCTGACACAGTGCAACTGTTGCGGCTCTGGCAGAGTCGTTCGGACGCGGTGCAATGACCAACCACTGGATTGACCTGAAAAACGCCGATGTAATCTTGGCAATGGGTTCCAATCCTGCTTCAAACCATCCCATCTCCATGAAATGGATCAAACGGGCCCAGGAGAAGGGCGCAAAGCTGATTTGCGTAGACCCCCGTTTTACCCAGACAGCCGCGAAAGCGGATCTTTATGCCCCTCTTCGTTCCGGGACCGATATCGCCTTTCTTGGCGGTATGATCAATTATATCCTGGAAAAGGAACTGTTCTTTAAAGAATACGTTGTCAACTATACCAATGCCGCCTTCCTGGTATCCCCCGATTATAAGGGACCGGCAGACCTCGACGGTTTGTTCTCCGGCTATAACCTGGAAAAGAAAAATTACGATAAAACCACCTGGTCTTTCCAGAAAGGTGCAGATGGCATCGCCCTAAAGGATCCAACCCTGCAAGATCCCAACTGCGTGTTCCAGCTTCTGAAAAAACATTATGCCCGCTATACCGTCGACAAGGTGGTAAGCATCACCGGAACTCCCAAAGACAAATTGCTGGCAGTCTACGAAATTTACGGCTCCACCGGCAAACCGGACCGAGTCGGCACCGAGTGTTACGCCATGGGCTGGACCCAGCACACGGTCGGCACCCAGAATATCCGGGCGATGACCATCATCCAGGTACTGCTCGGCAACATGGGCATGGCCGGCGGCGGTATCAACGCCATGCGCGGTGAGGCCAACGTGCAGGGTTCAACCGACTACGGTCTCCTCTTCCATATCCTGCCCGGTTACAACCCGACGCCCAACGCTGCCTGGCCCGATCTTGCAACCTACATCGAAAAAAACACCCCGACCACCAAGGAGCCGCAAAGCGTCAACTGGTGGGCCAATCGTAATAAATACATCGTCAGCTACCTCAAGGCCGTTTACGGCGACGCGGCAACCAAGGAAAACGATTTCGGGTATTCCTGGCTGCCGAAGACCGATGTCGGCCAGAACGCCTCGTGGCTGATGATCTTTGACAAGATGTTGAAAGGCGATTTTGAAGGGTTCTTTGCCTGGGGCCAAAACCCGGCCTGCTCCGGGGCCAACTCCAACAAAACCCGCGAGGCCATGACCAAACTCAAGTGGCTGGTAAATGTCAATCTTTTTGACAATGAGACCGGCTCCTTCTGGCGCAGTCCCGGCTTGAAAGCCAAGGATATTCAGACCGAGGTATTCTTTTTGCCCTGCTGTTCCTCCATGGAAAAAGAAGGCAGTATCGCTAACTCCGGACGCTTGGCGCAGTGGCGTTATAAGGCCGTTGAACCGCTTGGCCAATCAAAGCCCGACGCCGAGATTGCCAACGAACTGTTCTTCAAGGTTCGCGAGCTTTACAAGAAAGAGGGTGGTGCCTTCCCCGACCCGATCCTCAACCTGAGCTGGAACTACGGTGAAAAAGACGCCGCCGGCAAGGTCAAACACGTGGATGTTCACGCCATTGCCAAGGAAATCAACGGCTACTGGCTGGAAGATGTCTACGACAAGAAAGTCGATCCGCCGAAACTCCTCGGTAAAAAGGGCGATCTGGTCACCAGCTTCCCGGCTCTGCAGGCCGATGGCACAACCTCATGCGGCAACTGGATCTATTGCAACTCCTACATCTTAAAGGACGGCAAACCGGTCAACATGATGGCACGGCGCGGCAAAGAGGACCCAACCGGGCTTGGGCTCTATCCAAATTGGGCATGGGCCTGGCCGGTAAACAGGAAGGTTATTTACAACCGGGCCTCGGTTGACCCCCAGGGACAACCCTGGGATCCAAAACGGCCGTTGCTCAAATGGAATAAGGAGAAATCCACTTGGGAAGGGGATGTCGTTGATGGTGGTGGACCACCGCCGGGATTGACGGGTGGCAAGTTACCCTTCATCATGAAAGCCGATGGTATCGCCTCGATCTTCGGACCGGGTCTTGCGGAAGGCCCTTTCCCGGAGCACTACGAGGCACTGGAATGTCCGGTCGAGAAGAATTCGATGTCCGGACAGCGGATCAACCCAACCATCAAGATTTTCGGCGACAAGATGGATGCCTTTGCTACCTGCGACATGCGCTTCCCCTTTGTCGGGACAACCTACCGGGTGTCGGAGCACTGGCAGACCGGTTGCATGACACGGCACTGTTCCTGGCTCCTGGAAATGCAGCCCCAGAACTTTGTGGAGATGAGCATTGAACTGGCCAAAGATCTGAAGATCAACAATGGCGATACTGTGGTCGTCTCTTCCGCCCGCGGCGAGGTGAAAGCGGTTGCGATGGTCTCCGAACGGTTCAAGCCCTTCAAGATAGCCGACTCGACCGTCCACCAGGTCGGTATGCCCTGGCATTTCGGTTGGCAGTTCCCGGAAGACGGCAGCGGGTATGACAGCGCCAACCTGCTTACACCGAACGTGGGTGACGCGAACACAATGATACCCGAGTCGAAGGCCTTCATGGTCAACGTCCGGAAGGCATAGGGGGTGTAATATGGCAAACGATAACACGAAAACCCGCAAAGCAATCCTGGTAACCCCCGAGGCCTGTATCGGCTGCAGGGCCTGCCAAGTTGCCTGTAAGTCCTGGAACCAGCTGCCGGCCGTCAAAACCAAGAACAACGGTACGTACCAAAATCCGCCGGACCTGGCCAGTTCGGCATTCAACATCATCCGCTACAGCGAGATACCGTCGAAGGCAGACCCCGTTCGCTGGCTTTTTGTCAGCAGGCGCTGTATGCACTGCGAGGATGCAGGCTGCATGCAGATCTGTCCTTCCGGTGCATTGTATCGAACCGCAGAAGGTGCCGTGGCCTATGACCGCGACAAGTGTATTGGCTGCAAGCTCTGCGTCACTGCATGCCCCTTTGATGTTCCCCGTTACGATGCCGACGGTAAGATAACCAAATGTCATCTCTGTTTCGACCGGATCGGTGCAGCAATGCAACCTTCTTGTGTCAAGACCTGCCCCACCGGAGCCTTGAAATTCGGCGACCGTACTGAGCTCATTGATGGTGCCAAAAAAGATGGCTTTAAGACCATTTACGGCGAAAAAGACCTGAGCGGCCTAGGCTCCATTTACGCCTTCAAAGAAGAGCCGAAACTCTATGGCATGAAGGAAAATCCAACCATCCCAAGCAGCGTGGTCTTCTGGCACAACTATTTGAAGCCACTCTCCTGGATCGGTCTGGGCGGTGTTGTTGCTGCGGCAGCGCTCCATTATCTGGCCATTGGCCCCCACAAGGAAAAGGAAGAGGAGGTGTGATATGGCTGAGATGATAAGAAAGTCCCATGTCGACGAGATCCTGAACCACTGGATACTCGCCGGAAGCTGCATCCTGCTTAGCATCACGGGATTCGCATTCCTGTTTCATCTGGACCCCGTCGCCTCGGTGTTCGGCGGCTACAACACCATGAAGGACGTGCATAATTGGTTGGGACTGGCCTTTGGCTTGTCACTTCTCTACACCATGCGGCATTATCTCATGGATGCATTTGAATACGACGCCGACGACCTGCTATGGTTCAAGGTGGCGGGTGGATATCTGTCGCATAAGGTGACGGTTCCACCGATGGGCAAATACAACCCCGGTCAGAAACTGTACTATCTCGGTATTCTCGGAGCCGGAATAGCCATCTCTGCCTCTGGTCTCGCCATGTGGTTGATGAAGGACAACACAACGGTGATGCTCATTTCGCACCTCGTCCATAATTTGGCCTTTGTCTTCTTTTGCATTGCCGGGCCCGTACATATCTATCTTAGCACCCTGGCCAATCCCGGGACGGTTCAGCTCATGCTGAGCGGAACACTGCCGCTCGATGATGCCAAAAAACGCTATCCCAAATGGATAAAAGCGGTCGGCAAGATGTAACCCCGGCTAAACCGCCAATTTAAATTGAGGACAAAAGGGGATACCACGGTATCCCCTTTTCTTGTTTACTATGCTGAAAAAAATATTGAGTTGTATTTTCGTCATGCTGCTGTTTGGAACAGCACTCGCAGAGGAGAGAACCAAAATCCCAATCGGCGACTCTCCATCCCTTGGGCCGACCGACGCGCCGGTCACCATCATCGAGTTCATCGATTTCCAGTGACCACACTGTGTGGCGGCCGGTCCGACCGTCAAACAGATACTCCAGGCTTACCCAGGCAAGATCCTCCTGGTGATCAAAAATTATCCCTACAAATACCGGGATTTTTCAAAGATCGCGGCCGAGGCAACGCTTGCTGCCAGGGACCAGGGAAAATACTGGGAAATGCATGACCTCTTACTCGCCCGTTCACCGAAACTTGACCGGGCCAGCCTAATCGCCTATGCTGGCGAGCTTGGGCTTAACGTGAAAAAATTCAGCGAATCCATCGACAACGGCAAACACGCCCCGGAAATTGACCGCGATCTCAAGCTCGCCGAGTCAATCGACCTCTACAACACGCCGACCCTGTACATTAACGGACGGCAAATTGTCGGTGAACGACCTTTTGCATTCTTCAAGAAGATCATCGACGAGGAATTAAATACAGCCGGAAGGTGAGCGAATGAAAAAAATAATTGCATTCATGATCATGTTCCTTTGTCTGCCGGTGTGCGGCTTTTCCGGCCACTTAGAGGAGTTAGGAATGGCCCCGACGCCTACCAACAACCTGCAGACGCCTGCCAAGGTGGAACTCGGCAAGAAGCTCTTTTTCGACCGGCGGGTATCGGGAGACGGGACCATGAGCTGTGCTACCTGCCATGATCCGAAGCAGGGCTTCAGCGACGGCCTGGAGATCTCGCTCAGCTATCCAACTACCCGGAACTGGCGCAACTCTCCGACGCTCATCAATGTTGCTTTTCAGGCGCGCCTGTTCCATGACGGACGGTCGGCAAGCCTTGAGGAACAGGCCTTGTTTCCGATGATGTCGGCCTTCGAGATGAACCAGAACCTGGACTTCATGGAAGAGGAGATTCGCTCCGTGCCGGAATACTTAGCGGAGTTCAAAGAGGTCTTCGGTGACCCTGACGTCACCCGGGAACGCATTGCCATGGCGATATCCGCATTCGAAAGGACCCTCGTTTCCCGCCATGCGCCACTAGACCGGTTCCTGGGCGGTGACAAAACAGCGCTCTCGCCGGAGGCGTTGCAAGGATATTCAATCTTTACCGGCAAAGGCAAGTGTACCGACTGCCACTTCGGCGCCAAGTTGGCTGATGACCAGTTTCACGCCCTGCAAGTTCAGGAAAACCCCGAACATCTGACGGACCCGCGCATTGCCGCAACCCGCCGCTTCGTCGCCAAGGTCTCGGGTTTCCAGGATTATCGGACGCTTGCCGAGGATCCGGGCAGATACCTCGTCACCAAGGACCAAAAAGACTGGAAAGCATTCAAAACACCGACACTCAGGGAAATCTCAGGGACTGCACCCTACATGCACAACGGCATCTACGCGACCCTGGATGAGGTAATCGAATTCTTCGATGCAGGCGGCGGCAAAGGCAACACCGTGCTCAAGCCCCTGCAACTCACAGCCGCAGAGAAAGGCCGGCTCAAAGTCTTCCTCGAAGAAGGCTTAACCGGAGAAAAGACCACCTTTACCTACCCAAAAATTCCATAAGGATGATCATGACCATTGATATTCAGACTTTGATTGAAAAACGTCCGCACCTCAAAGATCCCCTCGAACTTTACGCCAGATGGCAGCGCTTTCATCTTGAGGTAGCTGAGCTTCTGCCGAAAGTGCGCTCGGCCATGTCACCCATGGACTCGAAGGCCTATCCGCGGGAAATTGCCGGTCAAATTTTCCAGGTGTTTGCGGCAATCTTCGAGCTGCCGACCGCTGAGTTTGAACCGCTATGCCACGCCCTGGAGAACGGCACCATCGACTTCATGCGCTTGCCGCTGGACGAAGCTCCGACCCTGCCCGCCCTTGCCTGCAACGATGAGGAACTTACAAGACTCCTGTTTCTGTTGAGCCGTCCCTACTTTCTCGCCCTGCGACTGACCTTTCCGCTCGATGGCAGCGAGTGGCAGGGCGGACGCTGTCCCCTCTGCTCGGCCCAGGCAGCGCTGTCATCCGTTATTGAAGGTCCGAAGCGCCTCCTGCACTGTTCTTACTGTGGTACTTCCGGCCCGTACCAGTTCATTGGCTGTCCGAACTGCAGCAGCGTCGATACGGCAATGCTCAGCACCATCGCGTCGGAAGATGAGCCCGGCTTCCGTATTGCCACCTGCGATGCCTGCCACACCTACGTGAAGATCGCTGAGCACTCTGTTATGGCTGAAATGACCTTCGACCTTGCAGATATGGCCAGCTTACCCCTTGATATCGTCGCTCAGGATAAGGGCTACGCTCGCATGGCACCGAATCCCATCAGCTTGAAAAAGATGGGGTGATGTCTCTGCTCACATGGCAATGGTCTTCTTCCATTTCTAAATCAAGATGGAAACGAAAAGACAAGCGAGCAGCGACGAGACAGTACAAAGAAGTACGGCGAGGAGCCGCATAGCGCAGCCGCTGAAGTTAACGCTTGATTTAGAAATGGAATTCGAGGGCTGTTCAACCCGAACAGCCCACCTTTCGCCCGGCGCCGCTGTAAAAACTCTCAACAATGTTTCGCTTCAGGCAACATTGAACCCTCCCCGAAACCAATAATTCACTAGCTTTCTCGCTCTTTTCCGGTTTATAAGATGCAGTCCTTTTCCAATCCCGCAAAATCCAAAATTTTCCTTGATCCCAGGACAAACATATGTTCGGCAAAAATCTGCTCGTAACTGCAACCTTGGCCATCGCTCTTCTCACCGCCTGCTGCGCTACCGCAGCACCGCAAGAAACTGCTGCGCCGAACAAAAGTGAAATGAGCAACAGCCAGGCGATAGTTCTCGGCATCGTCGAAGGATTAACCGAATACCTGCCGGTCAGCTCGACCGGCCATCTGCTCCTGGCAGAGCGAATCATGGGCATCGGCGACAGCCGTTCGCTGTCGGCAAACGAACAGGAACGCAAAAAAGAGGCGGCCGACGCCTATGCCATCTGCATCCAGGCCGGGGCCATTATCGCCGTCCTCGGGCTTTATTTTGGTAGGGTCAGGCAGATGCTCATGGGGCTTTTCGGCCAAAACCCAGTCGGTCTCCGCCTGTTGATCGGTGTAGTGGCTGGTTTTATGCCAGCGGCGGTCATCGGCCTGATATTCAATAAGATCATCAAGTCTTACCTCTTCGGCCCCTGGCCGGTGGTTACAGCCTGGCTGGTCGGCGGTCTGGCCATACTGGCGGTGAGCTACCGAAACCGCCACATTCTCAAAGTTCGTGCCGGCAGCGCACTTGAGGATCTCACCTGGAAAATGGCGCTCTTTATAGGCTTTGCCCAATGCATTGCCATGTGGCCGGGAGTCAGTCGCAGCCTGGTGACTATTGTCGGCGGGCTGCTGGTGGGCCTCAGCTTGCCGGCGGCCGTCGAGTTCAGCTTTCTTCTCGGAGTCGTTACCCTGAGCGCGGCTACTGCCTACGACGCCCTCAAGCATGGTCAGGCGATGCTGCAAACCTTCGACCCGCAATCCTTGGGAATCGGCCTGCTTTTCGCCTTTCTCGCGGCGGTGGTCTCAGTAAAATGGATGGTTGCCTATCTGAACCGCCACGGTCTGGAGATTTTCGGCTGGTATCGGGTGGTCCTGGCCTTGACGGTTGGTGTACTGCTGGTAACAAAGACGATCTGAAAACGACCGGCCATTGTCTCTAGACCTGCCGGCTCCGGGCGGAATGCAAAAAGTGGAGCACGGGTATGCACCCGGTTCCACTTTTATTGTTTACAACCCCGGCCAAAGCTCAGCCGATTGCTCTCGCAGCTTAATTTTCATAACCTTGCCGCTGGCGGTAAGCGGGAAAGCTTTTAAAAAGTGGACATACTTTGGGGTTTTGAACCAGGCAATTTTGCCCTGGCAGAAGTCAATCACATCCTGCGGCGTAATATCTGAATCAGGGTGGGGAATGACAAAGGCCCCCGGCTGTTCACCGTATTTAGCGCTTGGCACTCCCACCACCTGGACATCTTGCACCCCGTCCATATGATGGAGAAAATCCTCTATCTCCTTGGGATAGATATTTTCGCCGCCGCGGATAATCATATCCTTGATCCGCCCGGTAATGGCAAAATAACCATCTTCATCCATGACACCGATATCCCCTGAATGGAGAAAGCCGTCTTTATCGATGGCGGCAGTTGTGGCTTCCGCCATTTTATAGTAGCCTTTCATAATATTATAGCCGCGGCAGACCACCTCGCCATGCTGTCCGGGAGGCAGATCCTCGCCGGTTTTCCGGTCGACGATCTTCACCTCGATGCCGGGCATTGCCCGCCCCACAGTCTCACACTTTTTCTGGATCAACGGCTCGTTATACATGGTCTGGGTCATTCCGGGAGATGCCTCGGTGAGCCCGAAGACGATGGTAACCTCAGTCATGTTCATCTTCTCAATGCAGTCGTTCATGGTTTTTACCGGACAGGGAGAGCCGGCCATAATGCCCGTGCGCAGAGACGAGAAATCGAATTTTTTGAAGAGCTTATGGTCCAGCATGGCGATGAACATGGTCGGCACGCCGTACACGCCGGTGCATTTCTCACTTTCAATGGACATCATGACGTCGACCGGATTATAGGTCTCGACAAAGACCATCGCCGCGCCATGGTTGACACAGGCCAGAACTCCGAGCACACAGCCGAAACAGTGAAAAAGAGGCACCGGAATGCAGATACGATCGACGTGGCTGAAATTCTGGCCGGCACCGAGCCAGTAGCCGTTATTGCCGACGTTGATGTGCGTCAGCATAACCCCTTTGGGAAAGCCGGTGGTTCCCGAGGTGTATTGCATATTTATGACATCGTCTGGCAACAGTGAATCCTGGCGTTCCTGGTATTCCGCATCGCTGGTGGCAACCGACAGCGACATGACCTCCGGCATCGAATAGAGGCCTCGATGTTTCTCCGGCCCAAGAAAGAAGACTCTTTTCAGGCACGGATAGGTATTTGAATGCAGTTGGCCGCGCTGATGCGTCTTCAGTTCGGGTATCAATTCATAAAGTATTTTAAGGTAATTGGCGTCTCGCAAGCCGTTAATAATAAATATATTTTCACAATCGGACTGCTTTAAGACATAATCTATTTCCGCAGAGCGATAGTTGGTATTGATAGTCAGCAGGATTGCCCCGATGCGGGCGGTTGCAAACTGCAGGGTCACCCAGTGCGGGACATTGGTCGCCCATACCGCCACCTTTTCTCCCTTTTTGATGCCCATGGCCATCAAGCCCTTGGCCATATCATCGACCGAATCCGAGAACTCTTTCCAGGTTTGTCGGTACTCCCTGTCGGCATAGGCTACTGCCGTCCCGTTTGGATACTTGGCAACCGTTTCAGCAAGGATCTGCCCGAGGGTAATCTCCCTAACAATTTCATTTCTTGGCATGAGTGTCACCTACTAAAGAGTAAATATGACAGCATATATTTTTGCATCACCACCGACGGCGCTCAAACAATGGGGTACCAGCGAATTATAGTACATCGTGTCCCCTTCTTTTAAGACATGGGTATGGTTGCCGTAGAGCAACTCCACCTGGCCGGAAATGACCACAACAAATTCCTCTCCTTCATGCGAGGAAGTGGTTCTGTCGTCTGTCGGTGAGATTTTAATAAAGAACGGCTCCATATGCCGATCAGCCTTGCCGGCCCCCAGAGGATGGTAGCGATAATGGCCCTGCGTGCTTTCTTTATGCGAGGCAATTCCCTCTTCTTGTTCGGCTGCTCTGGTAATAACCGGATCCTTGCCGATCTGGTCATCCATAAAAGTCCCGACCCTCTGCCCTAAGGCCCGAGAAAGCTTGATCATGACACCTAAGGCCGGAGATACGCTTCCGCCTTCAATATCTTTAATCAGGCTCACCGCTATACCGGCTCGTTCGGCAAGATCATCGATACTCATCTCAAGTCTTTCTCTGAAGGTTGTAATTCTCTTGCCTATCTTTGCTGAATCACTCATGTTCTTTAATCTCCCTTGCCTCATTGTATCACAGTATGAGATGTTTGCACCCTAGTATTGTCCCGACGCCCGGCATCGGCAATTCTCTGACCTACCGAAAGTGGCATCACACATTAAAAGGTCCTTTGTCCCTTATTAAACGGCCCTTTGTCAATGAATAAAATTCCCCGTACACGAAAAATACAATTTTTTGGGAATGAGAAATAATGTTGGAGGTTTTTTCCCGACGGTTCATCTCCTTTTTGGCCGAACACCACACTTTGTGTATGGCCGGTAATGTGACTAGGACAGGGACAACTGCAGCTCATCGCCCCTGCCTATTTTTGATCGCCTGCAAGACATAGGGATAGATAGTCTCAGCGATTTTCAGATGACCGGCGGCATTGGGGTGAATACCGTCGGACTGATTGAGCACACCTTGCATTGCTACACCTTCAAGAAGAAAAGGCATAAAAACCGCGCCGCTTTCCTCGGCCAGACGCGGGTACAGAGCATTAAACTTGGCAACGTAGATCGGCCCGAGGTTGCGCACCATCTTCATCCCGCCCAGGAGCACGCCCACATCCCGCTCTTTGAGGATTTTCAGGATTTCCCGGATGTTATTTTCGGCTACCTGCGGGTCGATACCGCGCAGCCCGTCGTTGGCGCCGGTTGAGAGAATGACGATATCCGGCTGGAGGGTAAGAATCCATTCAAGACGGGAAAGGGTGCCGCTGCTGGTCTCGGCGCTGACTCCGGCATTGATGACCCGGTATTGGTGGCCGTCCGCCTGCAGCTTTTTCTCAAGAAGCGCCGGAAAGCTCTGATCTTCTGCAACCCCGAAACCCGCGGTAAGGCTGTCGCCGACTGCAACGATGGTCAGCATCGCCTCCTTTCCCCCTTGCTTTGCAGCTTTCTCTCGCTGATCGCCCTTGCAACTGGAAAGGGCAAGGGCCAATATGCACACTATCACAAAAATATTCTTCACTTTTCCCCTCACACTCCTTTACCCCTGACTTATAACTGCTCCCGCAGAAATCGCCCCGGCTTTTTGCGGATAATGGCCACCGAACTCAGCAAGCCCAGAACCACCACGAGGCCTGCCGTACCAGCCAGCAGCGCAAGGCAGGCAAGAGGGTACGGTTGGTAGCGGATATTCAGGAAAAAATGGCAGAGCCCCCAACTGCCAAGCTCGGCGACGACGACAGCAGCCCCCCCACTCAAAAAGGCCAGGAGCAGGTTTTCCTGAAAAAAGACCCGAAGCACAAAAAAGGTGTCGGCGCCAAGTATTTTATAATGTACCGCCTCCTCCATCCGCGCCATCCGGGTCGCAAGAATCGAACTGACGAGGATCAGCCCCCCGGCGAGGATGGAAAAAGAGGCAAAGAAGGTGATCATGACCGACAGCTTCTGCATCAATTTGCCGAGCTCGGCTGCCGACTCCCCGACGTTGATCGGGCTGATGTTCGGATAGTTGTTGACGATCGTATTTTCCAACTGCGCCACCTCATCTTTCGCCACCTGCAGGGCGGCAAAAGAGGTCTGCGGCGCCGCTCGAAGATATTTTTCCGGAAAGACAAAGTAGAAAAAGGGATAGAGCATCGATTTGGTGCGGCTGCGGATCGAGGTAACCTCAGCCCTGAGCGGCACGCCCTGGATATTGAAATCAAGGACGTCACCCATCTTGAAGTCGCCCATTTCGACTACGGTATCAAGAAGCGACACCGGCGGCAAAGAACCGGGGCGATCCCCCGGCCCGAAGAGACTGTCTCCCGCAACCAAAATCTCGTCGGGGGACAGGGTCTGGCGATAGGTAAGGCTAAACTCTCTGGCCAGGCTGTCGCCGCGCTTTTTCAGCTCGGCCTCGCGGTCGATTTTGTTATCGTTTATCGACTGCAGCCTGGCGCGGACAACCGGAAAAAGTGCAACCTGGCCACCGACCAGCTGGACGAAACCCTGTTGCTGGTCTTTTTGGATATCAAGAAAGAAGAGGTTCGGCGCATCGGCGGGATAGGAATCGATATAGGTAGTCCGTAGGTTCTGTTCCACCAGATAGATGGAGAAGAGAACGGCCAGAGCCGAGGCCAGGGTCACAACAACCGACCGGCTGGCATTTCCAGGCCGCAGCAGACTGCGCACCGCCTGGCGCAAAGAAAGCGTATGAAAGGTGCAGCGGGCGAGGAGTTTCAAAAGACCGCCGACCAGCAGCGCGATAACGATCACCAGGCCGAGAACACCGCCCATAAAGTACAGCCCGGTGCGGACATCGTCGAGCTGCCGGACCACCAGACCGAAAAGAAGGAGGAGGCCGCAGACCAGAAGGATCCGGGTGGCTCGCCGTTTCAAGCCCGGGCGGAGCTCCTTGCGGAAAATAGCCACCGGCTTGATATCCTCTATGCCACTGAGCGGTAAAAAGGTGAAAAAAGTGACCACCACGATTCCCAAGCCCATGCCTTCAAGGACATCCCACAACGAGGCGCCGAGAACGATATTTTCCGGCAGGAGGCCGGCCAGAAGTCCGGAAAAACTCTGCTTGAGAAGAAGCCCGGCAAGGATCCCCAGGCCGCAGCCGATGGCGCTGAGAAACAGCACCAGCACCAAATAGTGGCGCAGCAAAAACCAACCGGACGCCCCGAGGGCGCGGATAATGGCAAAGCTCTTGACCTTTCGCCGGAGAAGTGCCGCAAGAGAACTCTGCATGCCAATACCCGCCAGCAGCAAGGTAAAAACGGAAATAAGCGATAAAAAAAACAGCAGATTATCGAAAAACCGCTTAACCCGCGAACCGGCGTTGGCCGAGGTGCTGATCTGCTCTTGCCCGGCATCTGCCTTGGCGGCAAGGCGTGCAGCGATTGCCTCCTGCGAACCTAGGTCGGCAAGCTTTAGCAGGGTCTGGTAGGTGACCCGGCTGCCTTTGCCGACCAGATCCATGGCTGCAAGGTCGGCTGTCGAGACGAGAATGCGCGGGCCGAAGTTGAAAAAATCAACTGGCCGGAGCGATTCCCGGCCGACCACATCGACTATGGCAAGCGTTGTGTTGCCAAGCAGCAAGGTGTCGCCGACAGCCAGACCCAGCCGCTCAAGAAGCGCCGCTGCAACAATGGCTTTGCCGGGGGTGAGAACATCTGCAAACTCCCGACCGGAGCGCAGCTCCACTCGGCCGTACAGGGGATAGCCACTGTCCACTGCCAGGATATTGCTGAAAAGGGAGGCCCCGCCGTTGGCTGTTCTCGCCACCGAATAGAACTCCCTGGTGTTGACCGCGACAACCCCCGTATCTCGGCGCAACTCGGCCAGTTCCGCAGCCAGAGGCGGCGAGAAGTCGGCATGCGAGTGAATGATGATATCACCGCCGTGCAGACTCCTGGCGTCGGAGGCGATGACGCCGCGAACATCACGGCGAAAGCTGTTGATGGCGACGATACTCACCAGAGAGAGAACAACACAGAGGATAAAAACCACCGCCTGACCCCGGCTATGGACAATTTCCCGCAGCAAAAAACGAAAGTTCATAGCTCTACCCGATTGTCGTCGGTAATTCTGCCGTCATACAGGCGGATTTCCCGATCGGCACGCGCTGCCAGGGTCCGGCTGTGGGTCGCTATGACCAGCGTCGTCCGACGATCATCATGGAGATCGAGGAGCAGCCTGATAATCCCCTCGCTGTTACTGGAATCGAGATTACCGGTCGGCTCATCGGCAAAGATGATCTCCGGCCCGTTGATAAGGGCTCGGCAGATCGCCACCCGCTGCTGCTCACCGCCCGAAAGCTGCTCGGGAAAATTATTGCGGCGCGGCAGAAGGCCTACCTGGTCGAGAAGTTTTTCGGCCTTTTCCCGGGCCTGTGGGTCTTTTTTTATTTCCGCCGGAAACATGACATTTTCCAAGGCGTTGAGGGAGGGAATCAGGTGAAATGCCTGAAAGACAAAGCCGGTCAGGCCATTACGCAGGGGGGCCAACTGATCCTCGGTGAGTCCGGTGATATCACGCCCGGCGATGGTGATCCGGCCGCTGCTCGGCAGGTCAAGACCTGCGAGGATACTGAGCAGTGTGGTTTTACCACTGCCGCTATTGCCGGCGATGACCACAAACTCGCCCTTGTCGATGGCCAGGGAGATATCATTTAAGACATCAATTTTCTGCCCGCCGAGATAATAATGCTTACACAGCCCGTCGGCTGCCAAAATGGTATCGACCATGAATGCCTCTTGTTATTGCTCTTAGATTGCTGCTTTTGCATGCTTCTTGGTTATGGTAAACATTCTTACTAAATATTCGAGTAATTGATTGTAATTCCCCGTTTCTCTCCATCACTTGGCAGATCTGGGTTCGTGCCGGTTTTTTCGTGAATCTCTTACAAATATTGTATATGCTTGTAGGCTCAAGGGATTTCAATGAAAAGTCTACCGAATTAAATTGTGCCGTAGAGAATTACATTTTGCTGTATTCAATTAATCTGCCAAACCCATTGTAACCCAACATTATCACGCTCAAGATCAAGCGGCTCGAAAACTGTTTCTTTACCTACCAAATAGAAACAAAAAGCATTTTGAAAAATATTGGGAACTGTACAGCCAATATTTTAAATCGAAAAACGAGTTGGGTATAATAAATCTGCTTGCTACGGAGGTAGATGATATATCAAAGGCCAATGTCGGCACTCAAGACGGCTTATTGTACATATATGAACAGAATGAAAAACGAAGGGAAAAAGCCATTTTCATAATAGAAAACATGCTAAAAACACTATAAAAATTATCATAACCAATCGACTTAGCGGAAGCGGCAATAGCAAGGCTCAAGTTGAACTCACCGTTCCTGACGGATGCGCTACAGGAGGCACGGTGTTGATCAGCACCGCGATTGGACAAAAAAACCCAACATGAAAGGAGCACTAAATGCCGACAGTTTTAAGAATTGGGGCATACAGATTTTTCTTTTATGCAAATGATCGCGAGGAACCTCCGCACGTGCATGTCGAAAAGGAAGATAAAATTGCCAAGTACTGGCTTGATCCTTTAAGGTTTCAAAGCAGTGGCGGGTTTAACCGTGTTGAACTGAAACTGGCTCGAGAAATCATAGAAGAAAACAATCAAAAATTAATAGAGGCTTGGTATGAATACTTTCGCCGTTGAAATTGAGGTTCCCTTAGCTGTGAGTGTCCAAGTGACCGATGATGCATTATCGGTCGATCTCAGTGATGGAAGATCCATTTTTGTTCCTCTTGGTTGGTATCCGAGGTTGGAACATGCCACACCCAAAGAGAGAGAAAGATGGAGGCTTATTGGTAACGGTCACGGAATTCACTGGGGAGACATTGACGAAGATATTAGCGTTGAGGGTTTAATCTTTGGAAAATCATCCGGAGAAAGTCAACTTTCTCTTAAAAAATGGTTGCAAGGAAGAAAATAATCTCAATAAGGAGTAAAAAAATGAAGAATATCGGAATATTCCTCTAGGCAGTAATTTTTTCCTGCCTTCTCTTCTGTCCGACAGGCAGCCCGCTGTTTGCCGCCGAATACCCCTTCGGCCTGCTGCTGGTAGGTCCAGCCGGTGATCACGGCTGGAGCCAGGCCCACTTCGAGGCCGGACAGGCCATGGAGAAGGTTTTTCCGGGGGCGAAAATGCTCTATATCGACAAGGTCAACCCGGCCGACCGGCCGGGAATAACGATCCCCATGCTGGTCGACGACCTGGTCTCGAAGGGCGCGAAACTGATCATCGGCAACTCCGACGACATGAAGGACGGCGTCCGTGAGGCCGCTGCCATGCATCCGGAGGTGCTGTTCATCCATATCTCCGGCGATGACGCCCGCACCGGCAAGGCCGGCGCCAACCTCAGCAATCTGATGGGGCGTATGGAATACGGCAAGATGATGGCCGGATTCGTTGCCGCCATGACCTCGCAAACCGGCAAGATCGCCTACCTCGGCCCGCTCATCAATGCCGAAACCCGCCGGCTGGCAGCGAGCGCCTATCTCGGTGCCCGTTACGCCTGAACCAATGTCCTGAAGAAACCGGCGACGGATTTAAAATTTAAAGTCAGCTGGATCGGTTTCTGGTTCAATATCCCCGGAGTCACCTCCGACCCGACCCTCGTTGCCGGCAGCCTCTTTGATACCGGCCATGATGTGGTCATTTCCGGTCTCGACACCACCGAAGCCCTGGCCGTCGCCGGCCAGAAGAAAAAAGAAGGCAAAACGGTATGGGCCCTTCCCTATGAATACCAGGGCGCCTGCGCCATCGCCCCCGAGGCCTGCCTCGGCGTGCCCTATTTCAACTGGGTTCCCTGCTACACCCAGCTGATCGGCGAGGCCATGAGCGGCATATGGAAGCAACAGTTCCTCTGGCTCGGACCGGATTGGCAGGCAATCAATAATCCGACCACCACAACTATCGGCTTCATGCCGGGTAACGCCCTGGGCGACAGTCAAAAACAGGCCCTCGCCGACTTCCAAAAGGCCTTGGCCGGTGGCCTCAATCTCTTCACCGGACCTCTCCATTTTCAGGACGGTTCAGCCTTCCTGAAAGCCGGGGCAACCGCCACCGACGACCAGGTGTGGAATCTGCCCCAACTGCTTGCGGGGATGGCCGGCGCATCCAAGTAGGTTGAAGGATGGTGAGTACAAGGGTGCATTTTACGCACCCTTGTACTCACCCCTAACGCCTCATCTCAAAAAAATGATCGAGCTCAAAAATATCTATAAGACCTTCGGCAAGGTACAGGCCCTCGCCGGGGTAACCTGAAGGCTGAAGCTGCGGCCATCCACGGCATAGTCGGGGAAATTGGGGCCGGTAAGTCAACACTTATGCAGGTGCTTACCGGCTTTCTCGTAAGAAGCAGCGGCGAAATACTGTTTAAGGGAAAAAAGGTCCGCCTCGATAGCCCAAAAGACGCGCTCCGCCTGGGAATCGGCATGCCGAACCAGGCAGGCAATTGCCACCCATAGTATCAAAGGACAGCCGGAAACTGCGGTCGAAGATCTTTCCGGCGGCAACCAGCAGCGGCTGTTGCTTTCCTTAATTCCGAGCGAGGCGCGGCTCATCCTTATGGAAAACCCGACCCGGGGTCTCGACGGCCAATCGACGGCCTGGACTTGGCGCCACCTGCATTCCCGGCTAAGAACCGATGGCGCCATCGTCTTCACCTCCCCGGATCTGGAAGAAATCATCAGCCAGGCCAGCCGCATCGTGGTCTTTTACAACGGCACAATCGTCCTCGACACCCCAGCCGGAGCAACCGATTACCATGCGCTTGCCCGGGCCATCACCGGGCAAGTCGAAACCGCTGGAATCAGTTAGGTGCCACGATCACCATCTCTCATCCACCCACCTCACCATCTGCCATGAAACCACCCGTCCCGCCCAGCCATCTTCTTTCCTCCCGGATCTCGACCATGGCGGTGATCACCGCCCTCGCCCTCGGAGCCGTCAGCCTCCTGCTCGTAGCCCTCGGCATCGCCCCGACGACCATCGCCATAACCATCGCCAAGGGATCGATTTTTTCCTGGCAAAAATTCAGCCATGTGCTCTCAGTGTGGATTCCGCTGCTGCTCTGCTCCTGCGGCCTGCTATTCACCTTTCGCGCCGGACTGTGGAATATCGGGGTGGAGGGGCAGGTGGTTCTCATTCTCATAAACCGCAGCGCAAACCGGAAAAACCTAGCCCTTCGGCTCTTTGGCGGCAAACCGCCGAAGTGGCTCGGCAAGGCGTATCGAAGATCGTGAAAAAGGTTCGGCCAGGATGCGGGAGTGCACCCTGGCCGGAATAATGAAACGAAGAGGTAGGCGGTTTCAAGCCGTTGTAAAAAAATAACATGGCCAAGGAATGGCCGGAACGGCATAAGGAGCCGTAACAAAATGGGTTGAAGTAACCCATATTTTGTAACGGCTCCTAAGCGACTATGCACAAAGCCTGGGTCTTGGCCAGCTGCGTCAGCTTATTGGTTACTCTGCCCATGGAAAACTCAGCGACTTCGGTAATGCCCCGCCGCCCGACCACGATTGTTCCATATCCATTCTGCTTTGCCTCTTGGACTATCGCGGCAGCCCGACTTCTTACCGAGGTGATGATTTTGGTCGAAACCCGTTCCGGGGAAATGTCCATTTTCACAAGATGGTCCCTGGCAATTTGTAAAGCCGGCTGAATTTCTTTCTCGGCGTCACCCATGAGTTGCTGGCGATAGGCCTCGGGGAATATATCCTCCATTCCTTCGGTAGAAACAGTAATGCCGCGAATTGCATGGAACAAGGTGATAATATTATCGCCGTGATTAAGCATTGTACCGGTATGATCTACCGCCCGCAGACCACCTTCCGAAGAATCCATGGCAATCAGGACCTTGTCGGAAGTTGGTTTTCCGCCAATCAACCAGAGTGAAAAGGAGGTGGCGGCACTGAGAATTTTGCTGGCAACACTGCCGAGCGGTGTACCTTCTTCACTACTTGACTTGCCGCGACCTATCACCACCACATCATAGCCCTGCCGGGCCTCAGCAATTATATCCCGGGCAATTCCTTCTTTTTGTCTGCCGATTCTTGTGGTTACAGTGCCCGGATTAAATCCGGCCTCCTTGAAAAGAGTAAGAGCTGTATTCATAAAACCGGCGGCAATGGTCTCTTGCTGTTTCTCCCATGTCCGCAACGACTCAATCTTCTGCTCCCAGGCCGGATCCTTTCCCAAATCCCAGAAAACTTCGGGAACCTTGCTCATCACCTGGTATACCACTATTTCAGCCTTGGAGCGCGCAACCGAGTTACAGACATAGCGAACCGCATCCATCGACTGCTCGGAACCATCAACTGCCAACAGAATTTTTCTCATTTTCTCACCCATTTTTCTTCCCTTTAATTACCTACATTTGAGTCGCCCGGCCGGCAGGGCCTTTTTCCTGTCGGCTTTGCCGCACCGATATTGGCAACAGTTTTTTTCTTATGTCTGAAGTATTTCAAGAGTAATGCCAATGTTGCATGAAAAGCAAATAGTTTTTTATTTCGGGACGATAGGAAGCAAATCTAAAAAAAATCTCAGCTCAGCGAAGCACGAGAAGCAAAAAGCTGTGTGGAGTCGGTGACAAGGTTTCCGAAATGGCGACAAACTCGCCGTTTTACTGTTGATTTTTAAGTGTGTTTGGATGGTTACAAAACAATTGCCTTCCTTTGCTGATTGTGCAGTAACGGTAACATGCTCCCCGGCAATGTGTTTATGGAAAAATATATCCGAAGAGAATTCATCCTGGTTTTCTGAAGGTTCGGCGTGTAGAATAAAGAGAGAATATCCTTTCTTTTCTTTGCATCGATCGACAAAAAACAGCCGTTGATTGACTAACCGTTGAAATAACCTGGCAGGAGCATTGTTATGGCATTTACCCTTTTTCCTAAATCTATTCGGTTTTTTGATCTGCTGATCCAGCAAAATGAAATCCTTAAAGATGTTGCCGCTGAACTGAGTCAACTTTTCAATGATTACACTTCGGTCGACGAAGCATTTAAACGCATTTCACTTAAGGAAGAACAGGGTGATGAACTGTGTCGGGAAATCGCCCGGCAGCTCTCCTGTTCGTTCATTACCCCGATCGATCGCGAAGACATCTACCGCATCAATCTGGCCCAGGAAGATTCGATCAATTTTCTGAAAAGCATTGCCACCCGCACCCATGTATCCGGCTTTAGCCGCATACGCTTTCCAGCTAAGAAAATGCTGCAGAACATCAGTTTGATGGCGGCTTGCACCGGAAAACTGATCCATGCCCTGCAGGGTAAAGAGGAAGTCGGACCCCTAGTCCGGGAAAGCAAGGATCTGAAGCTGGATTGTGAGATGCTGCTCAGCACCGGCCTGTCGGAACTCCAGGATGGAGCCATCAGCGAAATCAGCGGAGTGGTGGATATTATCAAATGGATCCAGGTATATGATCGAATTGAACAGGTTATTGAACGGATAGATGATCTGGTTGATGCTATTGAAGAAGTGGTGTTGAAAAATGCTTGATGTCCCCTTCCTTCTTGTGATCATTGTCGTTGTCGCCCTGATTTTCGATTTCACCAATGGGGTACACGACTGCGCCAATGCCATAGCCACGGTGGTTACCACCAAGGTGCTGTCCCCACAAACGGCGGTGGTGATGGCGGCGTCACTGAATCTTGTCGGGGCTCTTTTGGGCAGTGAAGTGGCGCATACTTTGGGCAAAGGCATAGTCAACACGGAAGTCGTCATGGGCAGTCAAATCCTGGTCCTGGCAGCCCTCATCGGCGCCATCGCCTGGAATCTTCTCACCTGGTATTTCGGCTTTCCCTCCTCCTCTTCCCATGCCCTGATCGGCGGCTTGATCGGTGCAGCGGTTACCCATTCCGGTTTTGCCAGCCTCAATTCTTCGAGTATTGGCAGTAAAGTCATCCTGCCCTTGATCCTCTCACCTTTGGCCGGATTTGCCATCGCCTATGCCATGACATTAATGTTACAATTCCTGCTGCGCAAGGCTGATCGTCGGACGGTCAACCAACGGATTCAAAAAGTGCGGATTCTCTCAGCAGCCTTCATGGCTACCAGTCACGGCCTGAACGATGCCCAGAAGACCATGGGGGTAATCACCCTGGCTTTGTTCCTTTTTCATCAGATCGGCAGCATTGAGGTGCCGTTTTGGGTAAAATTATCCTGTGCGCTGGCCATGGGTCTCGGCACGGCAATGGGCGGCTGGAAAATTATCAAGACCATGGGCAATCGTATCACCAAGCTCGAAATGGTCAACGGTCTGGCGGCGGAAACCTCGGCCTCCCTGATTATCACCGGCGCCTCGCTGATCGGCGCGCCAATTTCCACCACCCACACCATTACCGCTTGTATCTTCGGTACCGGCTCGTCGAAGCGTCTGTCGGCGGTTCGCTGGGAGCTTGCCGCCAATCTGGCACTTGCCTGGGTGGTTACCATTCCGGCCTCGGCGCTGGTTGCCGCCCTGTTTTACTCTCTCCTCCAGTTTGGCGGTGTCGGTAAGTGATGGGGAGCCGTTAGGAAATGACTCGACCATCTTCCGCGCCTACCCCTTGGGACAGCGCACCTTAGGGAGTTTCTGCTGGTAATCGAAGGCTGGGTCTCTGTCTTTGCTGTGGCAGGCGGCGCAGGTTTTTTCTTCGACCTTCCTGTGCGGTTTGAACGTGTCCGGGCCGTCGGCATGGGCCAGTCCCGGGCCGTGGCAGGCCTCGCAGCCGACCGACTGCAAGGCGGGAGGCAGTGCCGGGAGGGATTCAACGGGCAAGGGTGCTGCCTGTTCAGGGACAGGATTTTTGGTGATATGGCAGGGCAAACAATCCAAATTGAAATTCTGCTGTTGCCGCTGCAGCGTGGCATAGGCCCCGGCGTGTCTGGTCGAGTTCCAAAACTGGGCCTGCAGCGGATGGCACTCCCGGCAGCGGATAGAACCGGTTAGGCCCAAGAAAAATTGGTTGGCGGCAGAATCCAGCTGCTGAGCGAAGGCGGCAGATTGTTGGTTATGGACAGAAATTTTCTGCTTTATCGCCTCAATAGCGGCAGCGATTTGCCGATCTTCAGGAAGGTTTTTGCTCAGAGCGATAAAGTCACTGCTGACAAGATGCGGCAGCTCTTTTCCTGAGGCTTTCTTGTTCCCCTGCTCCCGGTCTTTACCCCGGGAACTGCCGAAAATCCCATCGAGGTTGAGAACACCAAGGTATTTCCCCTGACTCATGGTCTGGGTAACGATGCTGCTATTATCGATTCTCGCGATGTTGCCCTGTTGCCTATCAGCGGTTATCAGCACATGTACCTGGGGATATTGCCGGGTAAGTTCGGCATTTTCTTCACCGCTCAGGCTTGAAAGGACAATGAGCAGCCGGCATTCTTTGCTCAACCTCGCCAACTGTTCAGGCAGAACCTTCCGCCAGTCGGCGACGATGATCTCCGGCGAGAGTGCCACGATCTGCCCGGTAAGTCCGATAATACCAATCTTCATTGCACCTCTCTCAATTACCTTAACGGCAGGAAAGATCGGGCTATTATGCTTATCCATGAGGTTGGCGGAAAGCCAGGAAAAACCCTTCGCTTGGCTATTCTTTAAAAATTCAATGCCGGCGGCAAGATCATGTTGTCCGACAGCAACCGCATCATAGGCCATCTGTTGATAGATTTCCATGAGGCCTGCGGCCGTAAGCAACTCCTGTGAATGGGCCACGGTCGGTTGCTTGAACAGGAGGTTTCCTGCGTCGAGAAGGATGGGCTGAAGTACATTTTTGTCAGCAAGGTTACTGATCTGGTAGGCTTTTTTGGACAGACCGCCCATTTGATTACCACCTCAGCCGCAGGGCCCAAGCTCCGCCTGCACATTACCGGAAAAAAATATGCGGATTTTGTCGGCAGGAGGGACTTTGTCCGCGGCCATTACCGAGGATCCGGCCAGGATGAAGAACAGCAGCGGCAGAAAAATTGTGGGAAACGGCACGGTATGTTTCATATCAAGGACTCGTAATTGATTTCAGAATTTACCCGCGACACCGGGAGGACTGAGCCAGCCGCCAGGGAATCTTCAAAATGCTTTGTAATTCCATTTCTAAATCAAGCGTTAATTTCGGCGGCGGCGCTGTGCGGCTCCTCGCCGTACTTCTTTGTACTGTCTCGTCGCTGCTCGCTTGCCTTCTCGTTCCCATCTTGATTTAGAAATGGAATAATACCGCTCTATGATCTGCGACAATTGCCAAAGTGTCAACAGCTGAAATTCTTATACAGTACATATTGGCAGAGTCTCTGGCTTTCCTCGCAGTTAGGCGCGTCCGCTGCAGACGTTTTTTCAATCAAGGAATTTTTCCCAACATTTTCCATTTAAAACCAGAAACATACACTCTTTTTCTTGGTTTAAGCCTCGGCTTTAATAAAAAATCTATCGCTGAGGAGTATCGGCTCTTGAATTACACCTTCTTTTACCTTAAGTTAGCGCAGCTAATTTTCCAGTAAAGCCAAATTTATTCAAGAGAGTGTTCGATGCTGAAAAGAATGAAGCTGCAAATGCGTATGTTGTTGGTGGGCATAAGTCTCACTGCCCTGCCCCTGATTTTTGCACTCTGTGTGGTCATTTTCCAAAATAGGCAAAGTACGGCGACGGCCAGGGAAGAAAGTATAAAACTCGCCGATGCCGATTTTAATCACCTGGTCCAGAGTGTGTATACTCTGGCGACCACCCAGCAGGAACTCATAGAAAAAGAGATTGCCTCATCCCTGAATGTCGCCGAAGATATCGCCGGCAAAAAGGGGGGCCTGAGTCTTGGTCAAGAGACGGTGAGCTGGGATGCGGTCAATCAGTTGTCAAGCGACAAGAAATCAATAACTCTTGCGAAGATGCAGGTGGGTGATGAATGGCTGGGTCAATTTGGAGACAAGGAAATGGTTGTTCCGGTGGTCGACGAGGTAAAAAATCTCGTTAAGACAACCTGTACCATTTTCCAAAAAATGAATGGTGACGGGGACATGTTGCGGGTAGCGACCAACGTCATGAAGGCCGACGGCAAGCGGGCCATCGGCACCTACATTCCCGGCAAGAACCCCGATGGCGCTGCCAATCCGGTGATTCAGGCGGTGATGAAGGGCGAAACCTTTGTCGGTCGGGCCTTTGTCGTCAACGCTTGGTATATAACGGCATATAAACCGATAAAGGACGCCTCCGGGCAGATCATCGGCATGCTTTTTGTCGGCGTGCCCCAGGAAAGCACCACTTCCCTGCGTAAGGCAATTATGGAACTGGTGGTGGGAAAAAGCGGTAGTGTTGAGGTTCTCGACAATAAGGGCACCTATATCATCTCCAAAGGGGGCAAAGAGGATGGGAAGATAGTCCTTGATAAAACCGACGCCCAGGGGCAGCCGTATGTACGAAAAATAATCGAGGGAGCAATGTCCTTAGGGCCCGGCAAGATTGGCGATCTGCAGGTTGCCTGGAAGGAGGGTGAAACTGAAAGCCGGGTGAAACTTTTCAAGTACAGTTATTTCAAGCAGTGGGATTGGGTTATTATCGCCGGCACATTTGAAGACGAAATACTTGGTTCCGTTCATCTGATTGAGGAAAAGGCGCGACGAGGTCTTATCTGGATGATTGGCCTGATTCTCCTCTCCATCGCCGTTTCGACACTCATCTGGATTTTTGTCTCGCGAGGTATAGCCAGGCCGGTTCAGGATGCCGTCAACCGTCTGCGCGATATTGCCGAGGGTGAAGGCGATCTTACCATGCGGCTGGAGGAGAACCGCAGTGATGAAATCGGCGAGATGGCTCGGTGGTTCAACGTTTTCGTTGCGAAACTGCAGGGAATAATTGGTAAGGTTTCCGGCAATACCGTGGAGGTGGAAAAATCCTCGCATCAACTGATGGAAATAGCCGGTGACATGGCGCAAAAGTCGGATGATGCGTCGAGTCGTGCCGGCAATGTCGCGGCCGCAGCAGAGGAGATGAGTTCAAACCTCAATGCCGTCGCCGCCGCCATGGAAGAATCCTCCACCAATGCATCCATGGTATCCAACGCCGCCGAACAGATGGCCGCCACCTTCCATAGCATCGTCAAAAATGTCGAGACTGCATCGGCAATCTCCGGCAAGGCAGTTGAACAGACAACCGGAACCGCCGGGAAAATGGCGGTCCTCGGGCAGGCGGCAATCTCCATTGGCAAGGTCACCGAGACCATCACCGAGATTTCCGAACAAACCAACCTCCTTGCCTTGAATGCCACCATCGAGGCGGCAAGAGCCGGGGAGGCGGGCAAGGGCTTTGCCGTCGTGGCCAATGAAATCAAGGAACTCGCCCGACAGACGGCGACTGCCACCCTCGACATTAAAAGGCAGATTGAGAGCATCCAGGCAACGACGTCGGAGACGGTGCACGAGATCGACCAGATTGCCGAGGTCATCACCCGCGTTAATGCCATTGTCACCGGCATTTCCGCAGATATTGAAGCCCAAGCATCCAAGACCAGGGAGATTGCCGAAAACATTTCCCAGGCCTCGGTGGGAATCCAGGAAGTCAACGAAAATGTCGGTCAAAGCTCGCAGGTGGCGACGGAAATGGCTGAAGACATCGCCAAGGTCAATACCGCCTCGGAGGCGATCACCGACAGCAGCAACCAAGTCAAGGACAGTGCCCAGCAACTGCTGGCCATGGCCGGAGAATTGAATCGTCTGGTCGGCAGTTTCAAGGTATGATAAAGGGCCTCTTTTAATTTTTCTGTAAAGTGGTAAGATACAATTTTTTATATGGGTATAGGTGCTCTCCGCAAATTGGCGGAGAGCTCCGACTGCCTTTAAAAATGACTGCTGAGTCCCTTCCGAACGGAAGGGAGCGGGGGAACCATAAGCAACATGGGGCGTATCGCCGGATAACCGGCGTAGGGCAAACTCTTCGGCCCGAGCCCGTCAGCTAACCTCGCAGGCATCGAAGGGAAAGCATGCTCCGAAGATTGGAGGCTTTCCTGCTACCATCAAATCGGAGTTGTATCATGTCATTGTTCCGTTCGGCCCCTGGGGCAAAACCCCGGGCCGCTGCTGTTTCCGCGCCCCTTCCACCACTGACAAAGCCTGGAATTTCAAACCTTTCCCTGGCAGCGCTGGGCATTATTTACGGCGACATCGGCACCAGTCCGCTATACACCATCAAGGAATGTTTCTCCGGGATTCACGGCATGGCAGCAACTCCGGCAAACGTCCTCGGCATCATGTCGATGGTGTTCTGGTCGCTGATTATGGTGGTCAGCATCAAATACGTTATCTTTATCCTGCGTGCCGATAATAAAGGCGAGGGAGGAACTTTTTCACTTCTCGCCACCCTGCGCAGTAAGCTGCAAAGGAGCAAAAGGAAATGGTCGATCCTCACAATCCTCACTGCTGCCGGCGCATCGCTTCTCTATGGTGATGGGGTTATCACCCCCGCCATCTCGGTACTCTCCGCCATTGAAGGTCTGAACATGGTCACCGATGCCGCCGCCCATTATGTGGTGCCTATTACCGTTCTGATCCTGATCAGCCTTTTTACCATACAACGCTATGGGACCGCGTTCATCGGCAAGCTTTTCGGCCCGGTGATGATTGTCTGGTTTACCACCCTCGGCGTTCTCGGACTGCGGGCGATACTCGGGTATCCGGAGGTCCTTGCCGCCCTGAATCCCTTTTACGCCTACAACTTTTTTGCCATCAACCACCTGCACGGCATTGTCGCCCTAGCCTCGGTGGTTCTCTGTATTACCGGATGCGAGGCGCTGTATGCCGACATGGGCCATTTTGGCCGCTTTCCCATCCGCATTACCTGGTACTGCGTGGTTCTGCCCGGACTGGTCCTCAACTACTTCGGCCAATGTGCCCTGCTCCTCCACGACCCGACGATTGCCGAAGTCAATCCATTCTACGCCTTGGCGCCGAAAGCACTGCTTATTCCCCTGGTCGGACTGGCCACCCTCTCGACGATCATCGCCTCGCAGGCCATGATTTCCGGGGTATTCTCGCTTACCCAGCAGGCCATTCAGCTGGGCTTCACCCCACGTATGCGCATCATTCACACCTCGCAGCATGCCAAAGGGCAGATTTACATTCCGACCGTCAACTGGCTGGTGATGATTGCCACCCTGACTTTGGTTCTGGTCTTTCAGGAATCGAGCAGACTGGCCGCTGCCTACGGTTTTGCGGTAACCGGTACCATGACCATAACATCCCTTCTCTATTTCCAGATAACCCGGTATAAATGGCGATGGCCGCTGTGGCAGAGCCTCCTCCTCCTCGGTCTTTTCCTGACCTTCGATGGCGCTTTTCTCGGCGCCAATATGTTAAAGGTGGTGGACGGCGGTTGGATTACCATCTGCATCGCCACCTTCATCTCAACAAGCATGATCACCTGGCGTGATGGCCGGGTACTCCTGGCCAAACATTACAGCTTGATGCGGGTGCCTACCGATGTGTTTCTCCACGATCTCACCGAGCATAGCCCGGCCCGGATCCCGGGAACCGCAGTGTTTATGTCCATCGCCCCGGACGGTATCCCCCATACCCTGGTGCATCACCTGAAGCACAACGAAGCACTGCATGAAAGGGTGCTGCTGTTGTCGGTGCTGTCGGCGGAAACACCGACGGTCGACCAGGAAGATCGGGTAACCCTTGAAGACCTTGGTCAAGGCCTGTATCGCATTATTGCTCATTACGGTTTTATGGAATCGCCGGATATGGGGAAAATTATTGAACTGCTGCACGATAAAGGGCTACCGGTTGATATCTATTCCACCTCGTTCTTTCTCGGCCGAGAAAATCTCCTGGCCAGTGGCTCGGCGCCCATGGCCTATTGGCGCAAATTTCTCTTCATCTTTATGTCGCGCAACGCCTGGAACGCCTCATCGTTCTTCGGTTTGCCGCCGGACCGGGTTATCGAGCTCGGCAACCATGTAGAAATTTAGCGGCTTCACAACTCCCGCCCCTTTTGGCGCGCACATCTATCTTACAACAAAGGAGAAGTTCATGGTTGAGATCATGCACAGCAATATTCTTGAGCTCTTCGAACTGCGCGAGCAGGCCCTCGCCGGCGGCGGGACGAAGCGCATCGACATTCAGCACCTGCGAGGCAAACTCACCGCCAGGGAACGCCTGCATCTGCTGCTGGACGAAGGCTCTTTCGAAGAAATCGACATCCTCAAGGTCGGTCGTGGCGCCTCGGTCAGCAGCGGCGACACCCATCCCGGCGACGGCGTCATCACCGGCCACGGCACCATCAACGGCCGGGAGGTCTTTGTCTTCAGTCAGGATTTCACCGTTATCGGTGGTTCGCTCGGTGAAGGACATTCGCAGAAAATCTGCAAGGTCATGGATCTGGCCTATCAGGTCGGCTCACCGATCATCGGCCTCAACGACTCCGGTGGCGCCCGTATCCAGGAAGGTGTCGATGCCCTGGCCGCCTACGGAGAAATCTTTCATCGCAACGTTTATGCCAGCGGCGTCATTCCGCAGATCTCCTGCATCATGGGACCCTGCGCCGGCGGTGCGGTGTACAGCCCGGCGATCACCGATTTCGTCTTCATGGTGCAGCGGACCTCGCACATGTTCGTCACCGGCCCGAATGTTGTGAAAACCATCATTCACAAGGATATCACCGCCGAGGAATTGGGCGGCGCCGAGGTGCATGCCGAGAAAAGCGGCGTCGCCCAGTTTGTTTACCCAAATGACATCCTCTGCCTGCGGGCGGTGCGGCAACTGATCAACTACCTGCCCTCGAATAACCGGCAGAAGGCCCCTATTCTTGACCTCAACGACCCGCCGGACCGCATCGATCCAACCCTCGACTATCTGGTGCCGCCCAACCCCAACCAGAGTTACGATATGAATGTGCTCATTCACAGCATCCTCGACGGCGCCGAATTTCTTGAGGTACAGGCCGATTTTGCCGGCAACATCATCTGCGGTCTTGGCCGTCTCGGCGGCCAGACCATCGGCCTGGTCGCCAACCAGCCGGCGGTGCTGGCCGGGGCCCTCGACAGTAACGCCTCGTACAAGGCTGCTCGCTTCGTCCGTTTCTGCGATTCCTTCAACATCCCCCTTGTCACCCTGGTGGACGTACCGGGATTCATGCCGGGCCCGGAGCAGGAACACGGCGGCATCATCCGCCACGGTGCCAAACTCCTCTATGCCTTTAGCGAGGCCACCGTGCCGCGGATCACCGTCATTGTCCGCAAGGCCTACGGCGGCGCCTATGTGGTGATGAATTCCAAACATATCCACTGTGACATCAATTATGCCTGGCCAACCGCCGAGATCGCCGTCATGGGCGCGCGCGGCGCCACCGAGGTCATCCATCGTCGCGATATCGAGAAGGCCGCCGATCCGGACGCCATGCTGAATGAAAAAATGGACAGCTATCGCAAACATTTCATGAACCCCTTTCTCGCCGCCAAGCGGGGCTATATTGATGACGTCATCTTCCCCCGCGACACCCGGCACCGACTCATCCGCACCCTGCAGTTTTTGGAGAGTAAAAAAAGCGTTCGCCCTGACCGCAAACACGGCAATATTCCACTGTGAGGCCTCCAATGTTTGAAAAAATCCTGATCGCCAATCGCGGTGAAATTGCCGTTCGTATCCTCCGCACCTGCAAGTCCATGGGTATCCGCAGTGTTGCCGTCTATTCCGAGCCCGATTTTCGCAGCCTGCATGTTACCGAGGCCGATGAGGCGGTGCTTCTCGGCGGGGCGAGACCAGTTGAATCGTATCTGAATATGGATAAAATCATCGCTGCAGCCCTTGCCACCGGCTGCCAGGCGATCCATCCAGGCTATGGTTTCCTCTCGGAAAATTGTGAATTTGCCAGGAAAACCGTAGACGCAGGCCTGATCTTTATCGGTCCACCGGCGGCGGTCATTGCCGCCATGGGTGACAAGATCGCCGCCAAGAAACTGGCAGGCAAGGCCCGGGTGCCGATCGTCCCCGGAATCATCGAGCCGGTTGCCAACTACGCAGAGGCGGTGGCGGCCGCGGACACGGTTGGCTATCCGGTGCTGCTGAAACCGGCGGCCGGCGGCGGCGGTAAGGGTATGCGGGCCGTTGACCGCCCGGAAGACATGGCTTCGGCCCTCGCCTCCTGTCAGCAGGAAACCTTGAAATCCTTCGGCGATGCCCGTATTTTTGTTGAGCGCTATATCAAGAAACCCCGCCACATTGAGATTCAAATACTCGCCGACCAGCACGGCAATGTGGTGCATTTAGGGGAGAGGGAATGTTCGATCCAAAGGCGCTACCAGAAAATCATTGAAGAATCGCCTTCCTGCGCCTTGGATCCTGCGCTCCGGACCAAGATGGGGGCCCTCGCCTGCGAACTGGCCAAAGCGGCGGGCTATGTCAACGCCGGGACGGTTGAATTCATTGTCGACGAACGAGGCGAGTTCTTTTTTCTTGAGATGAATACCCGCCTGCAGGTCGAACATCCGGTTACCGAACTGGTCAACAACCTTGATCTGGTTGCACACCAGTTGCGCATCGCCTTCGGTCATAAACTGCCCTTTAGCCAGGAACAGGTGGCGCTGTCAGGCTGGGCCATGGAGGTGCGCATCTGTGCCGAAGACCCAAGGCGCGGTTTCGCCCCTTCCGTTGGTCTCATCACCCGCTATGCTGCGCCCAAGGGCAAAAACGTCCGGGTCGATTCCGGAGTGACTGCCGGCAGTACCGTCAGTGTCTACTACGATCCGATGCTGGCCAAGGTCATAACCTGGGGTGAGGACCGAGAGGCTGCCCGCCTGAAGATGGTGCAGGCCTTGAACGGCTATCATATTGAAGGCATCTCCACCAACATCGATTTCGCCAATCAGATTCTCACCCACCCGGTATTCGTGCGGGGTGATCTGTCGACCGACTTCATTCCCACCTATTTGCTTGATCCCGACACGAAGATGGCCGCACCACAGGAGGTTCTGCATCCTATGGCCATAGCCACAACCCTTATCTATCATCTGCGCGAGAACCTTCTCCAGGATTCCCTCCGGCCTCTGAAATCAAAGGTCGGTGCGGTAGTTGCGGCCAGGGGCTATTTCGAATATGTGACCAAACATGAAGAACATATCTTTCATATGCGGTTGGAAAAAAAGGGCGGCGACCTGCAGTGGCAGGTACTGGTCAACAATGCGGTCTACCAGGTTATAACCCCGCCGATGGAATTCTACCGTCGTCGACTGAAGCTCAACATCAACGACCAGGATGCCTTCTTCCGTTTGAAATACAGTGGCAACTTCATTGAGGCGGCGCATTGCGGAGTGTCAGGCACCTTTGAGATTTACAATTCCCGGGAATGGCAAGTCGCCGCTTACATGCCGCCACCGGCCCAGCGATTCAGCGGCAATATTCTCGATTGCCCCATGCCCGGCCTGGTCGTCGATGTCAAGGTTAAGGCAGGCGAGCGGGTATTCCGCGGGCAAGAACTGGTAATTCTTGAATCGATGAAGATGGAAAGTGCCGTGTCGGCTTTAGGAGACGGCGTGGTTGAATCGGTGTGTGTGAAATCGGGGGATGCGGTCGAGACGGGTACGGTCCTGGTGCGTTTTGAAAAATGATTGAGGCTGGGCGGTAAGTATCAATTGCCCTTCGTCGGCGCCGGTGGCCGCCAAAAGGGCTCCGGTTTGGCTATGTCAAGGTCACTATCCCGTGGAAGATGGGTTGGTCGGTTGACTTCTTTGGCATTGTTACCGTTGGTACAACAAGCGATGCAGGATCGTTCAATGGGGTCAGAAAATGCTCGGCATTGGACTCATCTGCAAAATATGCGAGCCACCCTGAAGAATCCAGGATATTCATACTCTATCTTTATCTCACTTGATCGAGGTGTTGATGCCCTTTAAAAACCCACGGAGTTCTTTGATATCGCGTTCCGGTATAAGCTCGACACGCCCTGCATACTCCATCACCTGCATCTTTTGGCCAGGCCGAAGGTGCAAGATCTCCTTTACTGTTTTGGTATAACGATTTGATACTTGGGTGACAGTATGACTGTTTGCATGACGATCTCTCCATCAATCAATTTTGTAAAACACTACCATGATCGATATGGTTTATCCACCTTATTTAGCAACTCAATCAAACCCGCACCACGTTGTTAATGCATCAACCGATTATTACCGCAGGGGCATTGAAGAATTTAAAACCTCTCTCCAGCCATTGCGCACGCTTGTCAGCGTCCTCTCGCTTAAAATGACTCTTCTTTCTTGGCCGAAGATTTTCCTTTCCCGGCTTTGGTTTCCGAAAGACTATCGTCCTCTTGAATCGCACTGGAACCGCGAACTTGGCGCATTTCACTTTGGTCAGAGGAAGATGCATCTCCCGCGTTTTTCCCCTTCTTTATACGTACACTGCTTTTCGGCACGGCCATAGGCAACGGTGTGGTCCCGCTTGCGTTATTTTGCACAGCCTCTTCTTGTACGCTCTTTTGCGCCGTAGACTGCACCCTGGCGATGGAGACCCTGCCCGGTGCAGTATCTGGAGTCTCTGCTTGACCCATTTCCTGAGAAGCCTCAATCGACTTGGGCGGTGCACCAGCCGCAATCTCGGCATAGGTGAAGACACCTAAGGAGCCGATGAAGAGTGCTAAGATGCTCACCGACGGTAATAAAAATCTTTTTTTTACTTTTTTTGTCATTTTTGACCTCCACGTTTACGCTGTTTTTGTGTCTGCCGATTTTCCCCAGGCGAATGGTGTCAGGCTTCCAAGATGTTAAGTTGACACCACACGCATTGAAAGTAAAAGCATTTATTTCTTTAATCACGCAGCGACACAGCGACAATCCAAGAGCAACCGAGACCACATCATCAACCATGTCAGCCCGTAGCAATAGTGGGATGTCGCATAATGTCCATTTATGTTTGGTGGTCCTCTTTCACAGCAACTAACTGAAAACAAGGACGAAGCCTGGGAAAAGAGAGAAAAATAGTCGCTGTGTCTCCGCTTTGGCACGTCTTGTCATCTTGGATGCCTGACCCCCCAATCTTGACCTCGCGGGATCGGCACCGGCATGGGGGAATTACCCCGCCGCAGAGTAAGGGATTTCGGCCCTATCGCAATAGAAAAAAATTATCCACACTCTTGATCAGGTTTATTTTAGGGAAGGTTGATACGTACGGAACTAATTTGCTATCATATCTTCAACTATGCACTGGAAACAGGTATGATGTCCCCTTATTCCTTTCTTTGGAGAGTACGTCGGCTGGTGGTTTTTTTGTTTCGGAAACGCTCTATTGCAAATATCATAGAAATATACGCCCAATAATTAAGCTATTATTTCTAGACGTCAAGAATAAATTGATTCAATTTTATTACTTCCTGCTTATATCATATACGCAGGAGGTTGCCATGGAAGAAAAAGAAACGGTTTTATCCCCTGCTTTTCCAGCAAAATCAAGAGCTGTTGCATCAGCTCGAAGAAATCAACAATTTGTCGGAAGGAGATCAGGAAACTGTTGTTTCCTGCCTGGATGCTTTTATTAAGCGCAGAAAGTTTGAAGAACTTGTCCATGGCTGAAAGCCAGAAAAAGGAGGTGAACAGATGAGTACATTTACAGCTATCGTGCGTAAAGAAGAGAATCTTTACGTGGCGGAATGTCCGGAGGTAGGGACGGCAAGCCAGGGGGGAACTATCGAAGAAGCGATTAACAATCTTCAGGAAGCAACAGAGCTGTATCTTGAAGAGTTTCCTTTTAAGCAATCATTCCGCCCTCTTTTCACAACGTTTGAGGTGCCTGCCCATGCTGCCTGAATTGCCGAAAATTGCAGGCGATGAAGCGATTAAGATTTTCAAGAAACTCGGATTTTACGAGGCTCGCCAGAAGGGGAGCCATGTTGTTTTGCGCAGAGAAAATAAAGGATGCGTGATCCCGAGACACAAAGAGCTTGCTCTCGGCACTCTCAGAAGTGCCATCAAACAGGCGGAAATCTCAGTGGATGAATTTGTTGCTGCCTGCAAAAAGTAAAAAAACTACACCTACCCGCTGGCACGCTCGGGTAAAGGTAAGTTGTTTCGGATAAGTGGCACAGTCTGAAAAAGCCAGACTGTGCGGGGAAGCGGCTCCGTTGCAATCCTGCCGGACGGTTCAGGCCCGGAAAGAACTCCAATCCACCGTTTATAGGCCCACCCACCCCCATGCCCGCAATTCTGTGGTGGCGCGATCAGTTCGCGCCCAAGCCAACAGTGTTCGTTCAGCTGCAAAGAAAACTCTTGGGTCATTGAGGTCAGACATTTTCAGCTTTCACTCATGAATTAAAAAAATATGCGGGTCAACGAATATAACAGCGTATCGAATAGGGCTCTGGAAATCAAGGCAAAAATTTACAAAACCATGAGAGCTTATCTACCAAAACGTTGATCGATGCTGCTCCGTGTCATGTATCACATTGACGAAAATTCCGGGACATCTTATTATCTGAGAACAACTCTCAACCATCTCCTCTCATTGTGGCGACTATGCAAATAACGGGCACAAATAATTCAGCAGCATCGGCGAGTGTATCTCTTCTTAAATCAGCAAATGAGCAACCAAAGCTTGCAGGTGAGCTCATCAGCAGGACGGTCGACAACATGGTACAAATGCAAGCGGCCCAGTCGCCGGCACAACGTATCGACATGTCGGAAATTTCAGGAACGGGGAAGATAATAAACATTACCGCATGACTGGGTACCGGGACAGCGGTAGGATAAATACCTTTTCCGGCCAATAATAGGGAGCGTATCATGGGTATAAGTGCAATCAGTGGAACAATGAACTATCAAGCCTTGCAGATAGCCGGGCAAAAGAACAGCGAGCAAGCCATCCGTCAGACTCAAGTTGCAGCACAAGTTGCGACGGAGGAAAAGAAGGAAAGCAGTGCAATCCAAGGCAAGGAAGCCAGCCAAGGGTCCGAGGCCGAAGCGACAAAATCAATCAATATTTACGCCTAGGATTTTTCGAGACGTCGACGTAGGAGCCAATCAGTCGAATGCTCGAAAAAGCCAGGAAGCAGACGTAGAACACCACGATTGATGCGGGTCGTTCAAGGACTCCATGGGCCTCCATCAACAATTCTTCGGTGACCGGGTAAAGTAACGCTGCCTCCTGCCGCAAATCGCACGCCAACAAAAAACCCGTCCATTACCACATCAACAAATGTGGCAACAAGAAGTCCTGCGGGTACACCGCAGAACGTGTTTTCGCCTCCGCCTGGATGTTCCATCCGTTTGGCCCAGATCTTCAGGGCAAACCTTAAAAAACCCTGCCTTGTTGTTTACCATAAACTGTAGAAATCGAAATCCGATCTGACGGTTTTCACTAACAGGCTTTTATTAGACCGCAACAATCAGCAGAAGCACTGAGAGAAAGGCTGGTATGACAGATAACCACAGCACGGCCTTAATATCATTTTCCAACCAAAACATGAATATTACGGCAAACAGAGGCCCTACAAAGGCCCCGACGGAATCGAGCGACTGGCGCAACCCGAAAGCTGCGCCGCGAAGCTGCGATGTCGCGATATCGGCGACCAGTGCGTCACGCGGCGCACCGCGAAGGTCTTTACCAAGGCGATCGACAAAGCGTGCTCCGAACACCCAACCAATTGTTGTTGCAAGTGGAAATATCGGTTTGGTCATGGCTCCGAGCGCGTATCCAGCCACAGCGAGCAGCTTTCACTTTCCCAAGTAATCGCTGATAGCCCCCGAAAACACCTTGGTGATCGCCGCTGCTCCCTCGGCAATGCATTCGACAATGCCGATTGTCATCATCGATGCACCGAGTGTCGTCACCATGAATACCGGCAAGAGGCTGTCTACAAGCTCGGATGAAATGTCCATGAACATTGAAACAAATCCAAGCACCCAAATACCTTTCGGCAGCTTACGGTAGTAACCTTGAGGAGCGGCGGGCAATTCATTTGTCATACGCTATCTTGTCATCCTCCTTTTACCAATGTTTCGGATTGGTGCGGCAAGGTGATGCTGGAGGTGGTCCAGCCATCGCTGCTTTTAACCTCAATACTGCCGCCATGCAGTTCAACGATCCTGTGGACGATGGTCAGGCCAAGGCCCACCCCACCAAAAGACTGGGCACGGGATTTTTCAACTCGATAAAACTGGTCAAAGATCCTCGGCAGGTCTGCGGGCGGGATCTCCGGGCCAGTGTTGGCGATCGTAAGGTGTATGTGGCCCTGGCTTTTCCTGGTTGCGATTCGGATACTGCCTTTCTCGGGGGCGTTATACTTTATGGCATTGTCGATGAGATTGATGAGGAGACGGAGAATTTTTTCATGATCGCCGACAAGGGATGTTGCGGCGATTTCGATCGCAACCGTGATGTCTTTTGCCTTCAGGATCTCTTGGTAGTCGCCGATAACCCGGGCTATGAGTTCATCCAGTTTTATGTGCTCGCGGGCACAGGTTTCGTTCTGTTCAAGTCGCGATATCTCTAACAGATTGCGTATCAGTTTGCTCAGACGACGCATGGTATGGAGCTGTTTTGCAAGCTCTAACTGTATTGCTTCCGGCGGTTCGGCGGCGAGCATTTCTTCATGCCCGAGCATGAGGATGGTTAACGGGCTTTTCAGCTCATGGGCGGCGTTGCCGACAAATTCCTTTTGTCTTTGAAAAGAGTGTTGCAGGCGATCAAACATCCTGTTGAGGGAATTTGCCAGCGTGTACAATTCATCCCGACTACTGCCGAGAACGATTCTCCTGGCCAGTGAATTTTCACGGATTTCCTTGATGTCTTGATTGATTGTCGCAAGCGGCCTGAGCAGCCTGCCGGCGAGAAAATAACTTATCAGGAAGATGAGAACTATCGTTGCGAAAATACCTGCGGCCAACCCTGTTAAGAGTTCGCGGAGTTCCAGGTCAAGAAAAAGTAAGGGCTTGGCGATGAGGATGGTATAGTTTTCTCCTGACTGACTTTTGGCAAGTGATCTCACCCTGAATTTGACCTTGTTATCGGTTATATCAACAAGCTCATCGATCTCTTCCGGATCGATCCAGAGTTCGGATAAGGGTATTTCCTTTTCAATGAAATACCGATCCTTGCCCCAAAGCAAAGGGATATCGACTTTCTTTGAAAGCGGCGACGCAAAGAGTGCTCTGCCCTGACTATCCAGGATTTTCAGCCAATAGCGCTCAAGGAGATAGTCGTATTGGCTGTTCAACTGGAGTTTTTCCCAAGGTTTGGAAAAATCCAGGCGGCTAAATATCGTCCCTGCTGCGCTATTTAATTCTTTGTCGATGGAATCATAGGTTTGATCCAGGAGTTCATAATAGACCCCCATGGAGAAAATGGCAGCCGTTGCCATGGCGGTGAGCGATATCCATAAGGTGAACTTTGTCCGGACCTTCAATTTCCCTCCCTCTCAATGAGATAGCCGACCCCTCTGATCGACTTGATGATCTGTTCATGATCCGGGGATTTGAGTTTTTTCCGCAGATTGCTCATGTGGACATCAATGAAATTGGACATATTGAACGAATCGAAATTGTCTCCCCAGACATGTTCGGCGAGAGTAAACCTGGAGATTACCCGGCCTCGGTTATGCAGGAGGAACTCAAGAATGGCAAACTCCTTGATGGTAAGTGTCAGCAGCTCGCCATTTTTGTTTACTTCACGGCTGATGGTGTTGAGACGGATATTATCGACCGCGATAATCGGGTTTCCGGTTTTGCCTCTTCTGATGAGGGCTCGAACCCTGGCTATCAATTCTGCAGTAGAGAAGGGTTTAGCAAGATAATCGTCGGCCCCGAGATTGAGGCCGACCACCTTGTCTTCGATGTCGCCTTTGGCAGTCAGCATGAGCACCGGAGTCTCTATGCCGGCGGTGCGGATTTCTTTTAGGATCTCAAGGCCATTCATGCCCGGCAGCATGATATCGAGAAGAATCAGATCGTAGGTATCGCTAAAGATTTTCCTCAGCCCATGCCGACCGTCCGTTGCGGTCATTACCGTGTAATGTTCGCTGGTCAAAAGCGACTGGAGTTTTTCGAGGAGGTAGGTTTCGTCTTCGATTATGAGAATATTCATGGGCGTTTTAAAGAGCACCTTTTTTCTTATTATTTTCAGTATTGTTGGACATCAAAAGTTGCCGCTGAGCATCAGCCCGGCCGTCTTTTCTCCGAAAAATGGGACAACTACCACTGTCTCTTTGTAGCTGTCGGTAAAAATATAGGTGCTGATTATGCCTATGGCTGCGCCAGCCAAAACATCTTCAATATAATGCTGGTCAGATTCGATACGACTGTAACCGACAAACGATGCGGCCAAATAGGCAGGAATGCCATATTCCCAACCATACCTTTTCTGAATAAAAGAAGCTCCAGAGAAGGCTGCGGAGGTGTGTCCGGAAGGAAAGGACATCGAGCTGCCATTCGGTCGTTTTTTATCTATGGTGAGCTTCAGTGCATAGGTTGTAGCCAAGGTAGTGGCGAAAGATTTATAGAATTCCATCCGCCCACCCTCGTCATCGTTAACAAACGTCATGCTGTAGGCAACCGCCGGGACGACAACCTGGATGATGGTCCCTGCTGTTTCGACGCTGTCCGACGCCATCAGGGATGAAGGAAAAATACATGTCAGGATAAGGAAAAAAACAACAAGGCTTGGGATGTTCTGTAAGTGCATGGGTAGTTCCTTAGGATTCAAGTCCCAAATGACATCTTATAGCCATAGGCAAGACCGAGGCGATAACCAAAGGTCATGTCCCAGTTGTTACTGAGTGCCGAGGTGGACAAGTTTCTTGCCAGGCCGGCTGCCCATGTTTGGTTGTAAAAGGAATTCTCAAAAGTGCAGGCAAAAAAATCCTTATACTGAAAGTCGACGAGCTTATTATTCCATTGGTCCTTTTTCCGGCTTGTGCTAGTGAAGTGAAAGGTGGCCATTCCCAAGAAAAACTGATCTTCCGTTGGTTGACCTTGGATGTATTCAAAGAGAGTTTTACCGTTGTTGGTAGTGTTGCTGAGTTCTTCGCCGCAAACGGTGTGCGCACTGAAGAGAAACATCACTCCAAACAAGAGACAGCGAAAAAACACGTGATTATTACGGTAAGATTGCATTTGAATTTCCCTTCGCTACGATATTATGGTGGGCCAGTGCTGGAAGGTTGCCGGGATTATGTCCAGTATATCCAGTAAGCAAACGAGAATAAAAATGGCCGCTTTCTTTGCCTCGTTTCACCACGTTGATTTCATGGATTTGCCCGAGATGTTTATAAGAGTTGACGAAGTAAGCGGGGTCCATTCGTTTCTTGTCTTCTGAGACAACAAGGATATCGCGGCCAATTGCCAACGTGGGCTGATACCAGTAGCTATACATAAGGCCTTGATGGCCGAAAAGGTGGGGTCCGGTGGTATCATTTGCATTCGTCCTTTCCTTGTTGTCCAGTTGGAGCTTGGAACGGTAATAGGCCAGGCCGCTTGCCGCCCTGTAGGAGTCCATGCCGACGACCAAGGGACGCCTCCCATCTTCTGCAGTAATCGTTTTAACCTGCTCTTCTATCTGTTGGGCGAGGTCATCCCAACCAAAGAGAAAAACACTTCTGCCAAAAGACACCCCTGGGATGCCGAAGGCAAAATAGTGGAAAAGCACGCCGTAACTGAGGACGAGAGCAACAAGAGTGCCCGGCCAGAGAGAAGACAGCCGATGTTGCAGTCTGCCGCTGCCGGCGACCATCGCGGAGGCCATAAACGGCAGAAGGGCGAGCCATAACGGTCCGGTCCAATTCAGTTTAATCTCTTTGGTGAGGCTAAAGAGAATAAAAATGGAGAGGGGGGTGAGGACCATGGTCAGACAAAAGATGTATCCGCGTTGGCGCATTTTCTCAGCAGGAATCGGGAGCAGAGTGCTCCGTTGCGGCCACATGCCGATAATCGCCGCAAAAAGGCCGACAGGGGTAAGAAGAATCAGGATGCTCAGAAGCAGAAGGTGCGTGGAAAACTGTGCTCCAGCCTGCAACCGTCCCTGACTTTGAAACAAAAAGGATGCCCAATGATTTTGGTAATTCCACCAGATAACCGGCAAAAAGATGAGCCCCGCCAAGATGGCTGCGAGGTAGGGCTGTGGCCTACAAAACCATTTTCTTGCCCTGGGATCGATAAGCATGAAGACAACGACGGCGGGCCCAAGAAAAGCAATAGTGTATTTGGCGGCAAGCCCTACCCCGAGACATATTCCGACACCGACCCAAGCCCGCGGAGTCTCAAGAACCAGAGCACGGTACAGAAAGTAGAGTGCACCGGCCCAGCAGGCGATAAGAGGTGCATCCGGAGTCATGACGACCGCGACCCCAAAAAAAATGGGCAGAGTTGCTACCAGAATCAGTGCCCGCACGGCACTGTCTTTATTGGAGATGATTTTGGTCAGGCGGTAGATGAAAAAGGCGGTGACGAACCAGCAGAAAAAAGCCCCGAACCGCACGCCGAATTGGTCCTGACCGAAAAGGAGCGTACCAAAATTGATGAGTAGGGCAACCACCGGTGGATGGTCGAGATAGCCCGCGGCCGGATGCTGTGCGTAGTTCCAATAATAGGCCTCTTCCTGGATAAGATCAAAGTTGCCGAGATAGACCAGGCGGAGCAGAATGCTGTAACCGATGAGCAGGTACCCGAAGATTGTCCACTTCATACCCTGCGGACGCAGCACCGCAAGTCGGCTGGTGATTATTGCCGTAAACCAGATAAGGCAAGATGTACCGCCGATTATGAGGGGAAGAAAGAGGGCGGATGAATTTCCCATGGCTGCGGTCGATGCCAGTAGGCCGCTACGGAGAAAGAGGCCCATGACTACAACTAATAGAAAATAACGGTAACCGTCCCCGTGTTGAACAGCGGACGTTCTCTTAGCCAACGCCTCGGCTATCGGGTAACAGACGTGCATTGCCGCCGGAAGGCTTGCCATTTGACTCACTTCAAGGGGCATCCCCATGGCGCTGAAGAGCGAAAAGAGGGCATAATCGAAAAATCCTGCAATGCATCCAAGACATAGAAGAAGAGGAAAATTCCGGACAATCGACAGCCTTGAAAATAGGCGAATCAATTGGTAGAGATATTCCTTTAGAACCGTAAAATTCATCTTCGAGGTCCCCATGTGACGATCTACGAATGTGATGGGTATCTCCAAAATCCGCAGGGGTTCAGCTGTTTCAGCAAGTATCTCCAAACCGATTTTGAAGCCCGGCATATTGTCCGGCAATGCTCTTAATCGCTCCCGATCGATGGCAAAAAAACCGGATAGGGGGTCCCGGACTGAGGTGAGTATCCTTGCCGGCAGAGAGGAAAGTTGTGAACCAAGGCGGCGAACCAAGGGCCAGTCTGGTGTTCCACCACCTTCCTGGTAACGACTACCGATAACTATATCGTACCTGCCGGCAACTAAGGGTTCGAGTAATGCGGGAATCATCTCCGGCGAGTGGCTGAGGTCGGCATCCATGACCACAATATGGCGATGGGAAGCAGCCCATGCCCCGGCGACGACGGCACCGATCAACCCCCTTTGTGTATCACGGCGAACAAGCCGGACCTCAAGATCTCCCAAATAGGCATCGATATATTGTCGGGTGTAATCGATAGAGTCGTCATCGACGAAAATGATCTCGGCAACCATGCCCAGAGGCTGAGTAACTGCAGCAATCTTCCGGAGGAGAGGGTGGATGTTATCTGCTTCGTTTAATGTTGGAATAATTATGGAAAATTTTTTCATCCTGTTACCTGTTTTTGGTTCTTCTTATGTTCTCAGGGAAATTTCCGGAACATTTGAACCCCCACGATAACAGGTGAAGGTTAAGGAACCATGAAGGGACGGCTGATTTATTGTCCGCTATAAATTTTGCGGCTTTCGAGGTTCAATCTTCATCATTTCTTAATCTTTGTGGTGTACCTTATTTGGCAAAATTGTATCAATGATGAGGAACTACCATTTATTCGGATAACTACAGAGAGAGAAAAATTATGAAGAAAAACATCGTGCTTATTGCATTGATTATGTGCAGTAGTTTGAGCATAAAGAATGCGCATTCGAGTGAACCGCCACCACTTAAAAACGCAAATGCGGCCGAAAGCCAAGAAAGCAGCGTTGGCACATCTGCCGACCAAGTGGGGTGGTGGAGCAGTCAGCCAAAAGAGCAAAAGATGCTCTACACCAATCTTACCGCCGCGACTGCCATTGCAATTTGGGGATTGACCACCTGGGACTACGGTTCAGCAGGTTTTCATACCGGTGATGAAGGATGGTTTGAAAAGAATTCCAAATATGGCGGTGCAGATAAACTGGGCCATTTCTGGGCGACCTATGCCTTTTCCGATGCCCTCACCGGTCTTTATAAAGGCTGGGGTTACGTTCCGGAAAAGGCCAGTATCTATGCTGCGTTGTCATCATGGACCGTCCAGGCTTTTATGGAAGTCGGTGATGCATCAAGTAAAACCCAAGGGTTTGCATGGGCTGACATAGCACTGAATACAGTGGGTGCCCTAACCAGCGTTCTCATGGAAAGATACCCGGAGCTTGATCGCAAGATTGATTTTCGGGTTGAGTATGTTTTTAATGTTCCTGTTAATGGAATCTTTGATGACTACTCAAACCAGTATTATTCGGTTGTCTTAAAACTGGATGGTTTTGATGCCATTGAAAACACCTTTTTGAAGTATATTGAAGTGCATGGCGGATATTACACTAGGGGATACGGTGAAGCGGACGAAAAAGACAGCAGGTCATTATATGCCGGTGTCACCTTAAATTTTTCGAGGTTGTTTGACCAGCAAGGGTATAAGATGACTGGAAAGATTCTTGAGTATATACAAATTCCTTATACCGTACCCAAGGCTTCCCACAACCTGGATTGAGAAATTCGCTCGACTGACCATGGCGATGAAAATGGTGTGGAAAATTCCGACACCTCCCGCAAATTACTCTCTATTTCATTTTTCTTAATTTTCTAACGTCTTTCGAAGGGCACACACTCGACAAACGGTCGAAAGTGGCTACGCAAACTGATATACATCGGCCCGCGCAGCGACTTTTGTACTTGTTGTTAATGCACCAAAGTTAAAAGATCAGGAACTGGTGCAGGTGCCTGTACCTGGGCCATTACCTGGACCATTACCGGTGCCATTGCCGGTGCCATCACCCGGTCCATTGCCACCATTGCCGGTGCCATCGCCTGGACCGTTGCCGCCATTGCCGCCGCCATTACCGCCACCACCACGGGCGAGCAACAAATTTGCATCAAACGAGAAAACACCGGTCGTGCAATTTCCCGGACCATAACCGCTACCATCTTTAGGACGGGAACCGCCGGTGCCGTCGCCCGGGCCATAGCCTTTTCCTTTGCCTTTACCGGCAAGGAGCTGATCGTTGTTGGAAGAGACCAATGCCGTGCCGTCGTCGGACGGGTTGCCACCATTGCCGTTTCCAGCCAGTACCGGTGTCGACAGGAGAACAACCGTGCTGCAGGTAACCAGGATTCGCCCTATTCTTTTATTGATAATCATTTCCCTACTCCTTGAAATTTTGTCCAGATCTGCAACCGGCCTACCCGGTTATGAAGTACCTTGATCCGGATAATGTTATAACTGTTCCTACAACGCTGCCTGGGAGGAATGGTTACAGAATATTTTGTAAAAAGTATGGAAAGGCATTCACTGTTAAATAAATCTCCTCGAAAACCATTTCTTTGAAGAAATTGTGTAACCTTGAACGTGAAAATCCGTTAAGGACAGAGAATGCACAGATTTCGACAGTTCTATATCGATAACGGGGACAAACTCTTTGGTTATCTTCTCAGAAAGTCCGGCAATAGCCATTTGGCCGCCGATCTTGTCCAGGAAACGTTTACCCGCTATCTGGAACGGTATCGCAACCACGAACAGAGCCCGGCACTACTCTTCACCATCGGCCGGAATCTTTTCTATGATCAAATGCGATTCATTAAACGCTTCGTCCCCCGGGAGGAAATCAGTCAAGAGTCAGTGGCAAGTCAGGAAGAAAATTATATCGCTCAAGAAGAATCGGCCAAAATCCTTGCCGCCATGAAACACCTGAGCGATGACGAGCGGGACGTCCTCGCCCTGGTGGTCAGCAGCGAGTTGAGTTACCAAGAAATTGCCGATATCCGGCAGTGCAGTCTTGCCAACATCAAAGTGAAGGTGCATCGGGCACGGCAGAAACTGAAAAAAATATTGCAGGAAAACAACCATGGATGACTCTCTGATCTCCCTGTTTATAGACGATGAAATGGACCTCGACGATAAAATTGTCTTTGTCGAAACTGTCCACAGCAGCCGACAGTTCTCTCAGGACGCGGTGGCTCTGCTCGAACAGGAAAAACTCCTCCGCCGACTCCCCGCCCGGATGCCGGCAGCTGTTATGGCCGGGCTGCAGGTGCAACCGGGTTTCTCCTGGTCTCTGCCGTTCCGCTCATGGTGGCAACCGATGGCCGGCTTTGCCGCTGCCGTGGTTCTCATGGGTGTAGGCTTTTTGCTGATGCCGACCCAGACAACCCCGGTGCCACCGGCTGAACAACGTTTTGTGCTGTATCTGCCGCAGGCACGTCAGGCCAAAATTGTCGGCACCTTCACCGACTGGAATCCGGTGGCTATGCACAAAGTCGGCGCAAGCGGCTACTGGTCCTTGACCCTCAAAGTGCCACAGGGTGAGCATCGCTACAGTTATCTTGTTGAAGAAGGCAATCGAATGGTGGATCCCACTGTGGCCGCTCGGGAACACGACGACTTTGGCGGGGAGAATTCAATCATTGTCGTTGGAGGTGGCGATGCTCCGGTTTCTTAGGAGCCGTTACAAAATAACCTGGCCATTTCAACCATTTTGTTACGGCTCCTTATGCCGTTTAAGACATTCCCTTGGCCATGTTATTCTTTTACAACGGCTTAGTGTTATCTTGCTGCTTTTCCTGCTAGGTTGTGCTCCTCGCCATTTGATTGTCAAAGAGGCCGGCGGATTGACGCTTTACCTTGATGTGCCGAAAGCCGAGGAGGTGCTTTTTGCTTCCTCGGTAAACAGTTTTCGACTGCAACCGACCCGAAAGAACCCGGCTGGCCTATGGCTGACAAATACCCTCGCTGACCGGGAATTCCACTACTTCTATATCGTTGACGGCAGAGTCTACGTTCCGGACTGCCGATATAGGGAAAAAGACGATTTTGGGGCAACCAATTGCATCTATCAACCGTGATTGATAGGGTGTTTTACGCTGTACCGCCAAGAAAAACGGTGGAAGGAGAATGACCATGAAAAGAATTACCCTGTTGATTGTGTTGCTGTTTGCGGTTGCGGTGCACGCCGAGGAGCCCCCGACTGCACCGGCCCTGCAGGAACAGCTGCAAGAGGTTGAGCATCATCTTGTGCGCAACGGCGTACCGGTAGCCGATGCCCAGGCGACGATACGCGCCATGGTTCAAGCGCGTTTTACCACGGAACAGGCGGTTCAAGCCGGCAAGCAGCTCGTTTCAGAAGGCCGCTGGGGGATAACGGGACAAGCCATCCGGGATAAAATCCATGAAGGTGTGGCCAAAGGAGTTTCCCCGGAAAATATTCTGTCTGCTACCGAGAGGGTCAGAGCCCGCGTTGAGTTTGCAGGTAAACTTGCCGCAGGGTTGCATGAGGCCAATAATGTATCGATTGTCGGCACGTATGTGGATTGTCTCGCCGCAGGACTAAGCGAGCAGCATGCACACCAGCTGGCCAATGCCCTCCAGGCCAGAGCCGAAACCCAGCGAAGCATCGGCAATCAGAGCCTGACAACGGAAACCCTGCTCACCGCCCGCGACATGGTCCGCCGGAACATTGCCTCGGCAACGGCTACCGGAGTTCTCGAAAGTGCCCTCGACCGTGGTTATAATGATAAGGAGATGCGCACTCTGCGTCAGAGTCTTGCAAGTAGCCTTGGCGACCCGGAGAACACCGCCAGGCGCTTCGGCGCGGCAATTGGCCAGGGTGCACGAGCCGGAGATCTGCAAGGTCTTGGCAATAGCGGCTACGGAAGCGGAGAGCGGCCCGGCATGGGACAAGGTGCTGCCGACGGCAGCGGAGGTTCAGGGAGTAGTGGCAGTGGCGGTTCAGGCGGTGGTTCAGGAGGCGGCGGTTCGGGCGGTGGCGGTTCGGGCGGTGGCGGCGGCGGTGGCCGTCACTGACGGTAACCACCTTCCTCTCGACGTCCCCGCGTCTATCGTTCTGGTCGGCGCGGGCGATATCTGCATCTATCTTTTGTAACTATTTAGCATTATATTATAGATTTGATCGCGCCTGCCATGAAGGCTGGCCGTTTCCCTTGGAACAGCAAACGCAAAGCTTCAGACGCAGTAAGGCCCGCGATTCATGGGAGTGTCATCGCGAATTTCGGATGACACTCCAAACAGTATACTTTCGATTTGACATGCCCTGTATGACAAACAGTGCAGTTGATTTCGCCGAGGTGGGATTTGTGTGGATTCCTGTCGGGAAAATCTTGAGGAGCAGTTTTGGTAATCAGCTCCTCCAATGGACCATGACACCCCACGCACGTGCTGTTTTCCACCGCGCTCTCGCCGAGAATATCCTTGCCGTGACATGCTGCACAGGTGATGTCCTTTGAAACATGGCGAGCATCAAGATAGTCCAACTCTACAGCTGAAGAAAAAATCTTCTTTATCAGGGCCAAATCCTCTTGTGATAGTGCCCCGTAAGTCACGGTTGTTCCAGCAAGACCAAAACTCCTCCCCGGCTGCCAGGTATGACAATCGAGGCAATCAGCATTCATCGGGTTTTTCAGATGGCCTCGATGCAGCTGGGCTGCAAATTCGTTCGGCTTGACCATGTCCTTTCCTTGTACGGCATGGCATTTCATGCAGACTCTTAGAAAATTGCCCTTTACAGGAGGGTGTTTCGCGGAAAGAATATTCGTGAAATCATCGTGGCAGGCAGAGCAGGACTTCTGCTTTTCCACTGTCTTTCCCATTTCTTTTTTTGCCTTTGCCGATTCCGTAGGTACGACCAAACACATGCCAACGATTTCGATCAACAGAAGGGAAAACAGGATCATAAGCCATTTACTCTTCATAATTTTTCCTTTCCGTGAATATAGGATTGGAGAAAGGAGCTTAGCCCTTCTTGCCGGCGTTTCTGCCAGCTACCCGACCAAAAACGATACAGTCCGGGGTGGCGTTCCCGCCCAAACGGTTCGATCCGTGGATGCCGCCGGTGACTTCTCCTGCTGCATAAAGCCGGGGAATAGGGTTGCCCCAGATGTCAATGACCTGTGCATCTTTGTTGATGCGCAGCCCTCCCATCGTATGATGTACGGCAGGCCATTGAGCAATTGCATAAAAAGGCTCTTCCGTTAGGGGAATCATCGATTTTGTGAACTGCCGACCGAAATCGGGATCCTTGCCGTCCGCCATGTATCCGTTGTGGTTTTTGATGGTTTCCTGAACAGCGTCTGCCGGGATTCCAAGCTTCGTGGCCAGCTCTGCAAGGGTTTCGACTTTGATAAACCGACCTTTGGCCATGCCTTTTTCCACTTCTTCCTTTGTGCCCATTTTGGGAATCATGGCCTCATTGAAGATGGAAAAGGTCGGTTTCATCCCAGTCTTGATCTGAGCCATGGAAACAACATCGCGACGCTCCATTTCATTCACAAAACGTTTGCCCAGCTTATTGACATAGACGATGCCGTAGCCCGGGCCACGGAATGGATAGACGGCCGGTGCATCGAGAATACCCGTTTCCGGTTCCGCATAGGGGTAAAGTTGGATAAAGGCCAGCTGCACAGTGTGTCGGCGCCGACGGCATGGGCATAACGGATCATTTCTCCCGTTGCCCCCGGCTGGTTTGTACAATTGAATTCTCCTCCGTTAATGATAGAATTTCCGCCATAGGTCGGCCTCTTCTCTAAAATGATAACTTTGCTGCCCTGGGCACCCGCCTCTGCTGCAGCGGCAAGCCCCGCAAAGCCTGAGCCAACGATCACCACGTCTATGGTCTCATCCCATTTTTTCGGCAGTGTGCGAGCCATTGCCTCGGCAGAACCCGGTGTTGACAGGTTCAAGGCAAATCCACCGGCTGCCACAACACTCAAGGTAACAGCTCCTTGCAAAAATGTTCTTCGCGATGAGTTAGCAATGCTTGTTCCCTCGAATCCCGCTTGTGCAATGTTTGCTGCAACGTCTTTAATCTCGCTGGATTTTTTCATCATACATTACCTTTTTGTTTTGTTTTGCTTGAAAATAAATTGCCTCTTCCCTTTTGATTGATTGTTCTTTCCTCTGTGGTGCAATTCTTTAGCCAGACTTCGAATAGTGCCCAACAAATCAGGCATCGCATTGATTTTAAATGGAATAATTCACTATAAAATGGCAAGAGGGCTGCCGTTATAATCAGAAGCTAGAGGTCACATTCGACCATAGGCTAAATATGACCATGAGTTTGGCTACCGATGAGGCCAATGTTCACGGCCGGATTTTTTGCTATGAACAGACAGATGTGCCGGCAATTTTGGAATACGCCACGGCAGGTGATAGGTGAGGTGGGTGAGGTGATAAGTAGTCGCTTTCTTCGGGGCAATTACCTTGCGACTCCTAAGAAAAACCGACTCCGCTGTTGAAAACAGCAAATCCTCTCTCTTTCCCAGAATTCTGTTTCTTTATTAAACCCCAATATAACAGACCTCTTTTCAGTGCTCTTTTGAGGGATATAGGTCTCTTTACGAAATATTCTCCGCAAGTTGAGTGAGCTAGCAGGCAGGTAAAAAAATTCCCTTTCCCAGAAAAATTAATTGACATTCCTTCATTTTTTGTATAATGAATTTTGTATACAAAATACAATTTTTTTCTTCCTCACCTCAGCCACACGGAAACCGCTGATGAATCTTGGAATTGACTATGAAAATTTGGATCAGAAGGTCTACCAGGTCGTCAAACAACTTATTGAGGACCGTAAACTTCTACCGGGAGAAAAGATCCCGCAGGAAAAACTCGCCAAGGAACTCGGGATTAGTCGGACCCCTCTTATCAGCGCCCTGAAGTTTCTCGAACATGAAAAACTCGTTGAGGTCAAACCGCGTCGGGGCTTCTTTGTCCGCCTCTTCACCATCGAAGAGATGATCTCCATCTTTGAGATCCGCGAACTCCTCGAAGGTCTTTCCGCCCGTCGAGCGGCTAAGTGCATCACCCCTGAACAGGCCACGGTATTACGGGATATTTTCAAGGAATTTGAAGGACTGGGCGACATAGTCGACTATCAGGCCTATGCTCGGGCCGACAAACAGTTCCATACCTTTATCGCTGAGATAGGTGCCAAAGAGTTCTTAACCACCATTCTCCAGACCCTCAATATTATCACCCTCGCCTACCAGAACATCACACCCGCGGGTTTGATCAGAGAACCCAATAAAACCATCCAGGATCACCTGGCCATAACCGACGCTCTCTGCGACCACGAGCCTGAAAAGGCGGAACAACGTATGCGCGAGCACCTGAAAAAAACTATTGCCCAATTGAGAAGTAATAAAACTGAGAAAGACGCCGGGAAAGGGGCATGACCCCGGCATGTATCCGCCGAATTTGCTGGTCTTTTTTGATCATTTACGAGCAGTAATGAGATAAAAACTATTTGAGTGGAGGAAAACATGAAAGGCAGATCGATTTTCGCCGCATTGTGTGCGGCCCAGATGTTCTTTTCTTATGGTGTGGCAGAGGCCGCTGATGCGGTTGTACTGAAGTTCAGCCACACGATCAGCAACAGGGCCTGCGCCACGCCGCCGCCCAGAAATTTGCAGACAAGGTTGGAGAGTACACTGCCGGGCGCTATAAAGTGCAGGTTTACCCGGCAGGACAGCTCGGCAACGATCCCAAGGCAATCGAACAGTTAGCCCTGGGTGGAGTCGATTTTACCGTCTCCAGCACCGGCTCCTATGCCCCGCATGTCGATTCTCTCAATATGACCATGCTCCCCTATCTAGTCGAATCCTACGAGCAGGGTTGGAAACTCTATGATGAATCGAAATGGCTGCAGACCCAGTTTGATAAGGCCCCGGCCAAAGGCTTCCGTTTCCTCGCCACCTGGGAGGCCGGTTTTCGCTGCATGACCTTTATCCATTCCCTTTCTTGTTTACGCCTTTATCGCCGGGGTTTCCATGCGCCAGCTGTCGATGGCTGGTATCGGCCCGGCCCTGATATCCGCCGTGGCGCTCATGGCGGTATGCATATGGTACGGCCGGAAAACCGGCTGCGATGCCGGTGGGCGGCTCTCCACCCTTAAAGAAATTTGGGCGGCATTCAAAGCAGCCTCCATTGCCCTGCTTATGCCGGTAATCATCGTCGGCGGCGTCTGGTCGGGGGTTTTCACCCCCACTGAAGCGGCAACAATTGCTGTAGTCTACGGTTTGATCATCTCCATTTATGTCTACCGCGACATCGGCTGGAGGGATGTTCCACCGCTGATGCTCAAGGCTTTGCAAACGAGCGCCACCGTCATGCTGGTTATTGGCGCCACTGGTTGCCTTTCCTGGCTCCTGACGGTCGAACAGGTAGCGGGCAGCTGACCGAATGGGTGCGGATGTTCGCCACCGAACCGTGGATCTTTCTCCTGCTTGTCAATGTAGTACTCTTCTTGCTCGGCATCTTTATTGAGCCACTGCCGGCAATGCTTTTGTCTGCGCCGTTATTGCTGCCAATGGCGCAAAATTTCGGGGTTGATATGGTTCATTTCGGCGTCGTGGTTACCGCCAACCTGGCCATCGCACTGTATACTCCGCCGGTGGGAGGCACGCTGTTTGTTGCCTCGAAACTCGCTGGAGCAGGAATCGGCGAAGTCACTAAACATCTTATGCCGCTCATGGCCGCTACCCTGCTTATGCTCATTGTTATCACTTATGTGCCGCAACTCACCAAGATCATTCAGTGGATGGTGTTTAATTGATTTGATAGGAAACCACTCTTTTTTGCCTTAATTGCATCTTACTCAATTAACAATACCTGGAGTTTTTTATGCTAAAACTAGCAATCATCACCGGCTTTCTTTCCCAAACTAAAGACCGTTTTCACAACTACAATACCCCGCTTTCCCTGGATGAAAAATTTTCGCTCATGGCGCAAATCGAAGGTTATTCAGGGGTCGAAATAGTCTATCCCTACGAAGTTCAGGATGCTGAGGAGACCAAGGCGGCCCTTGCCAAATATTCGCTTGCGGTCGCAGCCGTCAATGTCAACGTCAAGGCCGAACCAGAGTTCCGTAATGGCGGCCTTACCGCAACCGATCCGACGATCCGTGCCAAGGCCGTCAAGTTTATCAAAAATGCCAAGGATTTTGCCGCATCTGTCGGGGCCGACAAGGTCACCTGTTGCCCTTTGGGTGACGGCTATGAATTTTCATTTCAATACGACTACGCGGCAGCCTGGAGACATTTGGTCGAGACCTTTTCCGAGGCCGGCAGCTACCGTCCTGAGATACCACTTTTTATCGAATACAAACCGAGCGAGACCCGTGGCCACTGTTTTATCGATACCGCAGCAAAAGCCCTTTGCCTTTTAAACGATATGAAAGTTCCGGCGATGGGGGTGACTCTTGATTTTGGCCATTCTATGTATGGTAACGAAAATCCGGCGGAAGCCGTGGCTCTTCTCGAAGCAAGTCCATACAAATATTACGTGCATATTAATGACAACGACGGCAAATGGGATTGGGACTACTTCTGCGGCACCAAACACTTCCTCGAATACGTTGAATTCCTCTATTACCTGAAAAAATACAGCTACAACGATTATTTTACCTCGGATACCTCGCCCACCCGCTGGGATATTCGCGGTACCTTCGAGGCCAACAGCCGGTTGACACTGAAGATCTGGCAGATGCTCGAAAAAATCGATACCCGGACGCTTGAGCAGCTCATGGCCAAGGGCGATTACCTGGAAACCTGGAAGTTTATAGAAAAAAATATCTTTTCGTTGGCCTGAGTAGAATAAGATGCCAGCCTTAACCACCCATCCCCTCAGCCTGTTGCAGTCACTGCCGCCCGAATGGCCTGTTGACCTGCTGCCGTCAATCCGTGCGGAAATCGCCCAATCGCCGCGCAAAATCGTCATCCTCGATGATGATCCGACCGGCACTCAGACGAGCAAGGATCTGCCCATTCTCACCCACTGGTCGGAAGAGGCGCTTTGCGCCGAACTGAGTGGCCCGTATCAGGCTTTTTTCATCCTTACTAACAGCCGCAGCCTGCCGCAACCCGCCGCCTGCACTCTCGCCCTTGAAATCGGCGGCAACCTGAGAAAGTCATCGGAGGTAACCGGAGTACACTACCTGCTTATCAGCCGCAGCGACTCGACCCTGCGTGGCCATTTCCCGGCCGAAGTCGACGCTATGGCACAGGTCACCGGCAAGGAAGGGTTGCCCTATCTTATTGTACCTTTTTTCCTCGAAGGCGGTCGCTACACCATCAATGATGTCCACTATGTGCAGGAAGGCGACCGGCTCATTCCGGCGGCCCTGACCCCTTTTGCCAAAGACGCTGCCTTCGGTTTCTCTCATTCTAATCTAAAAGAGTGGGTAGCCGAAAAAACCTGTGGGAAAATAAATGCAGATACCGTGACATCCATCACCCTTGAGGACATCCGGTGCGGCGGCCCCCACCGTGTCGCCACAATCCTTTCCGGGGTGCAGGCGGGCGGGGCTTGTATCGTCAACTCCGCTTCTTACCGGGATATGGAGGTGCTGGTTACAGCCCTCTTGATGGTAGAAAGAAACGGCAAGGAGTTTCTCTACCGCACCGCTGCCTCCTTCGTTCGCACCAGAGTCGGTCTGGGACATCAGTCAAAACTGCTTTCCAGCCAGGAACTAAAGAGCTCCAACCGCTGTGGTGGTCTGTTTATTATCGGCTCGTATGTCTTAAAAACCTCTCTTCAGCTACAGGCGCTGTTAGCGAATTCGGATATCTTGGCAATCGAGATTAAGGTCGGCGCCCTGCTTGATCCGCACACACGTGACGCTGAAATAGAGCTGGCCGCAGCCGAGGCCTCTGCTGCACTTATTGCCGGTCGGGACACCGTTATTTATACCAGCCGAACACTGGTGTCCGCCGATACCGCAGCTAAAAGCCTGGCGATCGGCCGGACTGTCAGTGACAGCCTCATCGCCATCACCAGGGCTTTAAAGGTGCAGCCACGCTATCTCGTGGCCAAAGGCGGCATTACCTCAAGCGATGTTGCCACCAAAGGCCTTGGTGTGCAAAGGGCTATGGTTCTCGGCCAGGCCATGCCGGGTGTGCCGGTCTGGCTATTGGGACCTGAATCCCACTATCCGGGGATGCCTTATATTATTTTCCCCGGCAACGTTGGCGACAATGACGCACTGACCCTTCTCCAAAAGAAACTTCAGGAAGCGACAAGAACCCGTTAATTATATAATCGTTTTACAAATATCAACAGATTCATACAGGAGAAAACCGTGAAACATACCGTCAAAACCATCCAGAAGATGAAGGACGAAAAACAACCCATAACCATGCTTACCGCCTACGACTTTCCCACCGCCAAAAAGGTCAACGATGCCGGGATTGACATGATTCTCGTCGGCGACTCCTGTGCAATGGTGGTGCATGGCCACCCCAACACCCTGACCGCCACTATGGCTATGATGGTCCTCCATTGCAGATCAGTGGCCCGAGCCTGCGACCGGACCATGGTTATTGCCGACATGCCCTTCGGCTCTTTTCAGTACGGCGTCGAGGAGACCATGCGCAATGCCGCCCGCTTTGTTACCGAGGCTAAAGTCGATGGGGTAAAATTCGAGGCTACTCATAACCACATAGCCAAAACCAAGGCAGTCGTTGAGATGGGTATCGCCGTTGTCGGCCATGTAGGGCTCCATCCCCAAGCCGTTGGCGCCTTGGGCGGCCTGAAGGTGCAGGGCAAAGATATCGATACCGCGAGAAAAGTCGTCTCCGAGGCCCTCGCCCTCCAGGATGCCGGGGTCTTTGCTATTATCTTTGAAGCGGTTCCAGCCAAACTTGCCGCCTATGTCACCCGGAAACTGCGGGTCCCGACCATCAGCATCGGCGGTGGACCAGGATGTTCCGGGCAGCTGCTGGTTACCCCTGACGTCCTCGGTATGTACGATAATTTCACTCCGTCCTTTGCCAAAAAGTATCAAGATGTCGGGGGACTCATGCTCAGTACTTTTAAGCAGTATAAAGAAGAGGTGCGCACCGGGGTATTCCCGGCCGAACAGCATTGCTACAAGATGTCGGACGATGTCCTTCAGGCCATCGAAAAAGAATTTGGCCAGGCATAAGAACAAATGATGCGGGGCGGAGACGATTTTCTCCGCCCCCTCCTCCGAAGGTGCTTAGGTGACAGGTGAGGAAATCGCCATCCCGGCCCAGATCTTCCAGGTTGCACCCTTCCCACTTATGTTCTTCACTCTGATCCTCATCCACCTGAACTTAAACAGGAAAAGTTGGATAATGCGGTTCCTCAGCGGCAAGCCACCGAAGTGGCTGGGCCGGGCTTATCGAAAATCTTGAGCTTATGCTGATTACTGAGCAATTTTTTTGATTACATAAATCGCTTCGGGAAGGCCAAGATGAGAATCACTATTAACGTCGGCAGTCAAACTAATCGTGCCGCTAGGTGTTTGGCCGGAAACTATCTGCAAGAGGAGAATAGCATCTTTGAGATTCACGGCACCATTAAAATCGACATCTCCGGAAAGGTCACCCACCCTGATATTGACCTGAAAACCTGTGGCCGTAGCTGATAGTACATTCACGTATATCTTGTTGGCAACATCGGAAAAAACCTCGCCGCTGATCCACATTGCGCCGGCATCGCTGGTATTGCCATTGCCGTCGGCATCGATCACATAGGCGGGGCGTTGCCGGGTGGTATCGACTTCGTGGATGATGATGGCCGGGCCGGTGACCTTGACATCATAACCTGCCTGGCGCCGTGCTTCCACCGTATAGAAATGGGAACTGGAACCGGCAATGGGGATTTGCACCATCTTATAATTGCCGTTGGTCGGCAGGGCCAGCTGCTCCAGAGTCAAGTTAACATTGTCGACTGCCCCGGCAATGTATTTTTGCCCGGCAGGAACCCATCCCAGCCGATCTTTGTGATAGGTAATAGTGTGCTGTGCCATGCAGCCATAGGTGGCATCGGTGGCAACGCCACAATTATAACGATCCTGACTCATAACATCCCAGGCATTATCGTATGTCTGCCCATAGCTACCGGAAGAGTGCGGCAACCCGAAGCCATGCCCCATTTCGTGTGCAATGACCGATATGCTGGCATATCCCCATGGCGGTTCCCAGGTTGTGCTCCAACTTTTTGTTACCCCATCCAAGGTCATATACCTGCTACCGCCCCAGGCATAGCCATTATCAAAATCGGTATTAAACATCATATTAATACCGCTATAATTCGAATAATTTACACTTGCATCCGCAGCGGCAATACAATCTGTAGCAAGTGTGTTTAGATTGGTTCCCCCGGTTGTGTTGGTGGGGTTATAGTAGAGCTCATTTTGCGGCAGCACGAACCAACCGTAAGCAGTGCTTCCGGCAACATCCACGGTCCCATACGATTGCTCGCGCCAATAATGATCCAGCCCGGGTTTTGTGCTCGCATACATTCCTTGAAAAAACGCCAGGTTCTTAGGTTCAGTAGCATAATCACTAAACTTGCACATGATGGTGACCCAGGGTTTTGAGCCACTCACTGCCGGAAGGACATCCCCCTCCTGGGTTGCTGCCAGGGTTTGATCTAGGGTGATCGCGGACACATTAAAATGCGTCGATACACCTTGATTCGCCGCACCCTGGTAAGAGCTTGAGGCCGCCCATGCACCCTCCAAGCTTACAAACTTGCCATTCAGTTTCAAGGCTCCACCAACTGACTTGGCTACCGTCTCATTCAATAAGAGCGCGGTAGTTTGCCCGTTAGCATCGGTAATTTGGTACAAGGGATCGCTCGAAGCGCCGGTGGAGTTGTCGCCCCAGATGATGGTAAACCACCCTCTTAGAGAATCCTGTCCTCCTCCGAACTGGGCCAAAACGGGCCGGGGGCCGCTCAGCGCCAAACCCGTCAGAAAAACTACTAGCAGAACACCCTGAAACACTTTTTTTTTGAACTCCACAATTTACTCCTTTTTCTGATCTACTGGGGGTGTTAAGCCCTGTGCGAAATAAATGAACACTTGCAGAACAGCTCACAGCAGGTTTTCTGCTGGAAGCAATGCATCAATTGCCGGGTACCAAGCGAATTGACAGTACCTGAAGCACAGAAGCTGAATTATGAACCATTTTCCCGGTGATGGTGACCCTTCGACGGTCGAATTGCAGCGCCCCTCCCAGGGATTTTGCAGTGGTTTCATCCAGCAATAAGCGATATTCCTGACCATGTTCATTTGTGATTAAGTAACGAGGTTCACCATTCCAAATGGTGTTAAACCAGCCTGTAACGGTCTGCGCCTCCGCCTGCGATCCTTCTGGAGCGGTGGAGTGAGGTGTGCTTTCCGTCGCGGCTGCATTCTGGGTCACCGTTGCTTCCGGCGATTGTAGTGGAGTTGCCTCTTCCGTCCTGGTCGGTTTGGGAGGCTCAACCCCCAAAGCCGGATAGTGTATATACCCCACTCCCAAAATTATAAAGGCAAAAACAAACATTCCAAATTTTCTAATCGCGTTCATATTGCTCTGCATCCGCCGTGGCGATAGGGGAAGTCATAGTCGATGTCGAACATCCCGCTTCTTCGAATGAATCCCATGGGTCAACCTGTCTGCTATGTATTGATGTCTCGTCGCTACAGAACCACTGGTGTCATGCAAGAATCGGGGCGCAAGTATAGTTTCCTGATTACATTCACTGTGCTCGTCGGGTGTTTGCCAGGTTTTAATCTTCGGCTAGCCCGCCTGACAGCCAGAATCAACCCAGAAAACTCACGTTTTCAAATTCCGGATGGCGGTTGCCGGGCAAGGCAACATAGCGGTTTATTACGATAACCCTTTTTTCACACGGCATACTGGGACAAGACTCAGTCAGTTGTCAGCCATGAAAACGAGAGGTTTTGTGTGTTCCGTAATCCACTTTCGTAATCCATGTAGCCGGTAATCCGCTTTGGTAATCCACTCGAACCAAAGGTCCATTTTTAAGTTTTTTTTGGGAAGATTTTCTTCGTGAAGGGCCATCCGATCCACTGCATCAAAACTACCTTTAACCGTTTATGTTTACCCACCATAACTCAGCTTGGCCAGAGAAAAGCTGTTACGGAGGATGTACTGACGACATTTTCGATGCCCCTCGTCACCCGCCTAAAGCCGAACCTCGTTATGGACACTGAAGCCGGAGTTGTGCCGCCATGTAAGGACAAGGCCGGACGGTCATCAAGACCATGGAAATCGCCCGCGCTGTCGCCAGAAAACTCCTGGAAGTCCAGGCGGAAAGACGCAATAGCCCGGCTGTAAAAAAGCCCTCATTGACGTTATTGCGCAGAAACGATTTATCGATAAACATCGAACCGGTACGATCATTGCTGACAAAGAATATGGCGCCGCCGCCTTCCTTTGCATAATTGTTTTTGATGGTGGCCTTGCCGTTGCGGTAATCGTAGCGCCAGACGCGCTGCCCGTCCGCACTAAAGGCATACATAAAGCCATCGTTCAGGGAGACGATGATCTCGGGTGCCTCCGTTCCCTGGATATTGGGAACGCCGATGACTTCCATCTTCCCGTCGCCGTCCAGATCCCCAAAACTCGGGGGTGAGGCCGTCCACTGCAACCACTCCTGACCATTCCCAGGATTTGGCCAGGGCCCGGTATGCAGGTTGTAGTGGTTCGTTTCGATCACCGGATCGGCGCAGCGTATGAACTGGCCCCAGGTCAGGCGCTGCCCCGCATATGCGGTGGCCCGGTTGGTGAACCAGGGAGAGGCGTTAATGGCGACTCATAGCGGCCCCGGATTGGATTTACAATTCCCGCCTACCAAGTCGCGGCCAGAGAATCGGCACTGAATCCTGGGCGAGAGGTAATGCTGTTCAAGCTGACAAAGTCAAACTGACTGAGCGTAATGGACTGCAACTGATCCCAGGTTGCTCCCTGCCACTGCGCACTGGGCTCGCCCTGGATAAACATGTCGCTGCCATTGTCGGCCACATAGGCACCAAATTGTTTCATCGCCGTGGCGATGGCCTTGGCCTGGGTCGTCCAAGTGGGAGGAATGACAAAATCGGCGCGCAGACGTAAGATGGCGCCAAAAGGTATCGAACCAGTACTTCTACCTGCCTGGTGCCGGGCCGGCCAGACGTAAGTGTTTTTCATGACACTTGAGCGCAGAGTGATGCGCAGGGCGTGTTTCACCTCCCCGGCATTCGCCTCATCAACCCGAACCAGCAACGGCAGAATGGGGAAACCGGCCGCATCCCCAGAGGTCCAGCCCGCCAGGCGCTGAACCAAGGAATTAAGATCCCAGGCGGCGCTGCACAGAAGCTCCCACGGCCCGTTGTTGGTTGACTGCCCGGCAGAGGTTCCAGCATAATAGGCCTCCCATAACCGGCAGGTAGCTTTCTCAACAACCAGGATATGATGGTCACCATCTGGGCAAGTCTGCCCTGCCGGACAATAACCGCCCTCCACCTTAACATTCGCATCAGGAGGGATAGGTAAATGCCGGTTGCTTGCCGTACTGCAGTCACGCAGCATGTTGTAGCCACCCGAGCCATCGGCAACGGCGCAGTCGCTCTCATCCGGCCAGCCTTCGGTGTAGGCAACGGTCGGCCAGTTGGTCGTGACCGTGGTGCCGTCCACGACGTTATACGGAATGCCCCAATAGGTGTCATGCAGACTTTGGTCTTCATTCGTACCCCAGTCAAGGTGTAGGCGGCGCGTGCCGGTGGAATCGATCAGCGACTTCCAGGTGGCGCTGTTGGCGTGTGCCGGGAATTGCGTAGTGTTGTCAATGCGGGCGTTGAAAATGGCCGTCACCGGAAAAATCGGGCAGCCGGCGATGGTGGGGCCGCTCGTAGCGACGGCCGCTGTAATCATATAGTTTTTTGTTGACCCGTCGAATGCCGCGACGGTGTAAATTATAGAGCCGGCAAAATTATTGGCTGTTGAGCCACTCGCCTGTACCATGTTTCCGACTTTTACCGAGGTGCCGGTTGTGGAGAATGTGGCAACGAGTGACGTCAGGCTGGTGCCCGGAGGGAGTGTAACGGAAATGGCCGTTCCAGCTATGATTGCATTTACGCCAAGAAGCGAATATGCGGTAATATCCTTGGCAGCAAGGAGTGCATTTGCAGCGTAGATCGCTTCCGCCAGGCCTATTTTCTGATCGCTATTGACATCGGCACTGAGGTAGATACCGGCTGGATTTGGAGACATGCCAGCACTCATCTGAAGGGCCAGGATGACATCGGTCAGGTCAACCTTCAAATCATGATTGATATCCCCCTTGGCGGCATTACCGGCGAACGCCGGACCTGCTGTTGCAGACAGTAAAAACAAGAGAAAAATGATATTTCGAATCATGCAATTACCATCCGTTAGTTTGATTGGAGTTGTTGAGAGGCGATTAAACCAATAAAAAAATCATCACACTCTGGCGGCTGCAAAACCGATGCCACTTGGGGAAAATATTGTTGAAAAATTAGTATCAAGCTTATTCACTTCTATAACCAATATTTGAAGGAAACGCTGAATTTTCACCAGAGATCTTGTTCAGAAATGCGTAGACTATTGAGTGCCCAAAAATGACAGGGTTGACAAAAAACAGGCCGGAAGTGGTTCCTGCTTGGCTCCTCCAGCTTGCTGCAGGGCGAAGAGCGCTTCCGCCATATCGATTTTCAGGTCGCTATCGACATCGGCGCTGAGGTGGATACTTGCTGGATTGGGCGACATCCCGGCACTGATCTGCAGAGACAGGATGACATCGGCAAGATCAACCCTCAGGTCATGGTTGACGTCACCTTTCCCGGCATTTTCCTGCCTTTCAGCGATAGCCGCCAGCAGCCATCAGAAGGCCCGGCCTTTAAGGACGCAGTAGAGGTTGTCCTGCATGGCAAGGTTATAAACGAGGGATATTTTTCCCCAGTTCGGCAATACATTGCACTGATTTCCGGTATCACACCTTGCCCTTACACCGCGAATCGATTAAAGAGGATACTCCTCGATATCGCCTCCTGAGTTTCTGGTCCATCTTGTCGTTCTTCATCAATTCTTCATAGTTGATCGGCTACAATCTGCAGAAGCCCTTGGGGTATATTTGTCCTGGCGATCTTCGGCATCGGCCTGTATCTTGATTTGAGCTGTACACAGGACACACCCACCGTATAATACAACCTTTTTCATAAGCATAATATCAATGATCACCTTACGCACGCTGTTTGCCCGTCTTCTCGGTTGCCGAAACGGCGGGATTTTTCTTTTTGTTCTTGTCTTTGTCGGTATTGCCGAGAGTGTTAGGCTCGCTCTGATTTGTAAAGCTTCTGCCACTCTTTCCTGGGATGCCAGCCTTCTTACGGCACTGCTCTGGGGGCTGCTTTTTGACCTTGGCGCTGCGGCACTCTTCTCCATTCCACTGGTTCTTCTGCTCACTGCCCTGCCGATGCACTGGTTTGCCAAGCGATGGTTGCGGGCGGTCATGCATTTTGGCGGCTTCATAATTCTTTTTATCATTCTCTTTGGGGCTCTCGCAGAGTGGATATTCTGGGATGAATTTGAGGCGCGGTTCAACTTTATTGCGGTCGATTATCTCATTTACACGACTGAGGTGATAGGCAATATCCGTGAATCCTATCCTTTGCCCTTGCTGCTTTCGGCCTTGTTCGCCGTCACCCTGGCCATTCATCTGGCCCTCATCCGCACCGGCATGCCCGGACGATGGTTTGCAGCAGCGGCCGAGCCTTGGCGGCGACGGATGGTCCACAGCGCGGCATGGCTGACATTTACGCTTCTTGTCGGGCTGTTGGTAAATGAGCAGATGCTCCCGGAGTTCACCAACAATTTTCACCGTGAGATTGCCAAAAACGGCACCTGGTCTTTGTTTGCTGCATTTCGCAACAACGAACTTGACTACCGCCAGTTCTATCCAACGCTGGCGCCTGAAAAAGCCTATGCCCTACTGCACCACGAACTTGCCCGGGACGGATCGAAGGTCATCAATCCGGCCGGCCGCGACACCCTGAGACAGGTGACCAATCAGGGTGATGCACTGTATCCCAACGTTATCCAGATAACCGTCGAAAGCCTCAGCGCTCTCTTCCTCGCCGGCTACACCCCTGGATCTACTCTGACCCCTAACCTCAATGCCCTGTCTGCCGAAAGCTTGGTTTTTGAGAATTTTTACGCCACCGGGACCAGGACCGATCGCGGCATGGAGGCATTAGCCCTGTCCCTGCCGCCAACTCCCGGCAGATCGCTGATCAAGCGCCCCAGAAACGAGCATCTTTTTTCCATGGGTTCAGTGTTTCGCAGCAAAGGCTATGACACCGCCTTCATCTACGGCGGCTACGGCTACTTCGACAATATGAATTACTTCTTCGGCAACAACGGTTATCGGGTAGTCGATCGCAATTCGGTGGCTCCCGGCGATGTAACCTTTGCCAATGCCTGGGGCGCCTGCGATGGAGACTTGTATACCTGGACACTTAGGGAGGCGGACAACTCTTTTGCAAGTGGCAAGCCCTTTCACTTTTTTGTCATGACCACTTCCAACCATAGGCCGTATACCTTTCCGGAGGGCCTCATCGACCTGCCTTCAAAAACATCCGGGAGAAACGGTGCCGTCAAATACACCGATTATGCCATCGGTCAGTTGCTGCGCGATGCCTCGACCCGCCCTTGGTTTAAAAACACCGTCTTTGTCATTGTTGCCGATCACTGCGCCGCCTCGGCAGGAAAGTCTGAGCTGCCGGTGAAAAACTATCGCATCCCCATGATGATATATGCCCCCGGCGGACAGATTGCCCCCGGGCACGTGACAACCCTGGCCAGCCAGATCGATTTTGCCCCAACCCTCTTCGGCCTTCTCAACTGGACCTATCCGAGTCGTTTCTTCGGCCATGATGTCCTGAAGGTCGGCGAGGCCGACGGCCATGCCTTTGTCGGTAATTACCAAAAAGTCGGTCATCTCAAGCAAAATGTCTTTACGGTCTTAAAGCCGGTGCGCAAACAGGCACGCTATAAGTACGACCCTGCAACTGAGATGCTCAGTGCGGCGCCCGGAGAGGGTGCGGGGTTTGAAGAAAGCGTCAGTTATTATCAAATCGCCGCTGAAATGTACCGGGAGGGGACTAACCAGGAAATATCGGCTAAGGAAAGTGGGCGTACGAATGACAACTCATCCGCACGTCAGAAAATTTGCCTCTCCAAAACACTCTGGGATTTTGAACGACGGCTTAATAGCGAATAACCGGTATCGACTGCGCCTCATTTAAAAGCATCCGGAGATGCGTCTGTTCCCTATCGCGATTACGAATTCTTTCATGCAGATCGTGTCTGGTTTCACGATCAAGTTTGGGGTCCTTTAGCCTACCTTCGTAGGTATCGATTTCGCTGTCTAAACTGTGGATCTGATTTCTGAGATTATGGATACGGAGACCAAGATCAACATTGTCGTCGAAAAGACCTCGGGTTTCCGGCGGACAAACACGGGAGTTGCCGCTAGAGCCGCTCAGGCCGACGGAATAGCCACGATCCGGTGTGCAGTACTCAATTACGCCGTTGCTCCAGCCGCGCATATAGGTCTTCCGGTCGGGAAGCACGTGCACCTCCTGGCAGGCCTCGCGGTGCATAGCCAGACGCTGGTCAGGATCCCAGCCGTCGCTGCCGTCAATCCGGCCAATGCGTTCCCAGGAGGTTCCGCTGGCTTCAAGACACTGTTCTTTGGTCATGGAAGCACAGCCGCTCAGACCAACCATCGCCACAAGAAACAACCATAGTAATTTCATAAAGCACTCCGTTTTAAAAATCGGACAAAAAGATTGATCGCATATTCACACGGATTTTCGGTTCTTCTCGCTCAAAATAGGTATTACCGGAGCTTTCCACAAGGCCAAAACAAAGCCCTCAGGGCGATCAATTGCCTACACGATGGTGTTTTGTGGCCCTCTCTCTGTTAATCTCCACTGTGAGTATGGCGGAGACAACCGGCCTTGAGGTGTCTTGGAAGTTTTTACTTTTCTGGCTGACATCACAAGGAAAACGCGGTTTTCGAGTTTAATTTGGCAAATATTCAGAATAATTCACCACCCTGAAAAAGATATTTGCCCGGAAACCACGAGACAATCACCAGAAAAACCGCCAGAAAGAGGATAAAAAGCCGAAGACAGGTTTGCCGATAAAGGTACACCGGTTCGGCCAGTCCCGGCAAGCCTTGGACAAAGGAGGTCGCGGCGCTGCTCATGCCGACAAAGGTTGCCAGCATGAGACAGAGATAGATCGGATAGCCGACGCCGTGATATTCCCCGCGCAGGATATCAAAGGGGCAGCGATGGGTGGGCAGGGCGTAGATATAGGGGGAGATGACGGCGGTTATAACTACCAGCGAAAGTATGAAAAAAAACAGACAAGCGGCGCCGAAAAAGAAATCGGCAAGGGGCTCCCCGCCTTGGTGCGGCGCTATCCTGTTACGTCTGAGAAAGAAGATGGCGAGAAAAAAAAGCAAACCGGCAAGACCGTAAAAGAGCAGCATGACCTGCAGGGTCGGTAGCACCCCCAGCAGATTGGCACCGTCGCCTCCCCCCGCAGCAAACACCACCCCGCAGCAGGAGGTGATAATATCGGGCCTGAGGTTTAATAAATACAGGACAAGCAGGGTGATGTCGACCCCGAGCAGCGGGCCGAGGAGGAGCAGATAGGCAAATTTGATCTTCGTCAGCGGCAAAAATTCCGAACGGATATCCAGGCGATGCAGAACCAGCCAGAAGCCGTAGAAAAAGACGCTGAACAGTTTAACAAGAAGGGCCGGCATGCCATAGCCATTGGCAACAAAGGCGCCGGTGGCGCACATTGCGCCGACCAGAATATGGGAAAAACTGTCGGCGGCAAGCACCAGGAGAAGGAGCGATGCAAGCTGCAGAACCATACCGTAGCGAACCAATAAAGCCGCCAGCCAGGTTTCGTTCTCCAGGGCGATCTGGCTTGCCGTGTCTTTTTCCGGTGCCCAGGAAAATAAGACCCTGATGGCGGTTCGTATCGCCCCGCCGAGGAGAAAGAAGGTGGCGGCGGCAGAGACCAGCAAGGCTATCGCCCAGGAGTTGAGAATCATTGTTTCACCGCGTGTCTGGATGGTCCGGGATAACCATTCCATCTCTGACCAAGATGATGCGATCCATGCCGCCATGGCCTGCAACTATCGGATCGTGGGAGGCGAGTACCAAGGTTCGCCCCTCCTTTTTTAGACTTGCGAGGATATCCATGACTTCGCCTGAGAGTTTACTGTCGAGATGGGCGGTCGGTTCGTCGGCGATGATTATCGGTGGATCATTGATCAGAGCCCGGGCAATCGCCGCCCGCTGCAGTTCACCGCCACTCAGCTGCCGCACCGGAAAGTTGCGGCGGTGACTTATTGCCAATCTTGCCAGCAGCGCGTCGCCACGTTTGGCCCGAACCCTAGGCGAAATGCCCAAGGGCAGTAGCGGCAAGGTGACGTTGTCGAGGACACTGAGATCCCCCAACATATTGAAGCTTTGAAAGACAAAACCGATGAATTCGCGGCGATAGCGGGTGAGAAAATAGTCAGGAAGGCGGGTGATTTTTTTGCCGCCTATTGTTGCCCGGCCACTTGTCGGCGGCAGGACACAGCCGATTATCGACAGCAAAGTGGTTTTTCCGGACCCGCTCGGCCCCTGCAGGCAAACCATCTCCCCTCTGCCGACCATGAGCGACACACCGCGCAGGGCAACGACCTCGCCCACCTCGCCCTGGTTATAGATTTTTACTACCTCTTGCAGTTCAAGAAACATCTCAGAGCACCGTATCGGCCCGCACCACCGCCGCCCGCCAGGCGGGAACCGCCGTGGCGCAGAGGTAGGGCAGGACGGAGATGGAGAGAATCAACAGAACGTCGGATACAACCAGAGGCGGGGCCATGGAAAAGTTTGGACGGAGGACCGACCAGCCGAGAAAAATCGGGCGAAAGAGGATTCCGGCAAAATAACCGACATGGACCCAGGCCAAAAGCCAGCCGGTAAGAAAGGCGAAAAAGGCCACGGTCATCGACTCGAAAAAGCGCAGCAGCATGATGTCGCCGGTCTGCCAGCCAAGAATTTTCAAGATACCCACCTCCCGCAGTTCGCTTTGCGACAGGCCGGAGGCTTTGTCCCAGGCGAGAATGACAAAGGCGACCAGGGAGGTGAGCAGGCAAATGGTGCCGAGGCCTGAACGCCAGCTGAAGACCACCTCGTAGGTTTTCAGGATCTGGGTCTTGGTAATGACGCGCACCCCGGCCAGTTTATCACGGATTTTTTTGGCAATGGTGTCGATCTCCACGGGATTGCCGGCGTAGACGAGGAGATCGGTGACGAGGCCATCTGGGATGGCAAAGAGGTTGCGGGCATCGCCAAGGGTCATCAGAATCAGGTCGGCGGTCACCAGGTCCGACTCCTCGGCAAAGATACCGACCGTCTCAAAGGCGGCGAGGCTGAGATCGGGCCTGAACAGGGAGAAATATTTCCGTTCGCCGAGTTGCAGCTGCCGCCGCATCTCGGCGCTGATCACCGCCTTGCCGCTTTCACTGGCCCTGGGCAGCCGCCCTTGGGAAAGTCCCGGCCATGTTTTCCCGGGATCATTTTCCGGCGGCGCAGCCATACCGATAATTGTGTAGTTGGCGCCGTTTCGTTCATCAAAATAGTAACCCCAGACCCGTGCATCGACCCGCTTAACGCCGGAAATCCCCATCAGTTGTTGCCTCGCATCCAGGGCGATGCTGGTCTGTCTCCCAGCCGACATCTGTTGCACGGTTATGTCCGGAGCTGTGCCAAGCGTCTGCCGGGCGATTTCCGTGAGCGCCCGGCTGGTCAGTTGAAAGGAGGAAAAGAGAAAGATGACGAGGGCAAAAACGGCAAAAACCACACTGTTTTTCAAGAGTTTTCGCCGCAGAGAGGCCAGGGCGTAATCAAGGATATTGAGCAGTCGGCCAAATGCGTGGGCATCCATGAATTATCGCACCGGGGCAAAAAAAAGGGTCGACGGGAAATGATCAAGTGCACCGGGGTGATCCATGCCGACCACCACCGCATCGGTGACCGCCGGATGGCGGGTATATCGCGCCTCGGTGCTCAGGGCCAGATCGGAGAGGGCCAGATCGGCGACAACCCGTTGCACATGGCGAAGTCGCTCGTTTTGTGCGCTGCGGTGTTTGCCCATGGTTGTGAACATCAGGCACCCCAGGAAAAAAAAGATACAGAGGATACAAAGAACTCCGGTCGACGGACGCATGTCCCAACGGCTCCTAAAGATATTTCCCGAGAATCTCCGTCATTTCCGCCTCACCGACCCCACCGAGAAGGGCGGCGAGTATCTTGCCCTCGGGGCTGAGAAACAGGGTTTGCGGATAGGCGCGGATGCCGTATTGATCGGCAAGTTTTGCCGCATTATCAAGAATCACCGGAAAGACGGTGCCCAATTCCCCGATGAAGGCTCGTAAAGATTTTTCGTTTTCATAGAAGCTGCTGATGTAGAGGACTTTTAGCCCTTTGTCCTGATGTTTTTTATAGAATTCGCTGAAGACCGGGGTATCGGCCTTGCAAAATCGACAGTTGGTTTCAAAAAAGCGGAGAATCACCGGGCTGCCGCGTAGATTTGACAGGACGGTGACATTGCCGTCGAGATCTTTGGCGGCGAAATCCGGCGCTTTATCCCCAAGCTGCAACCTTGCCGGAGGTGCTTCTCGTTCCCGATCGCAACCGACAAGCAGTCGCGTCAGCAGAAATAAAAATATACAGAGCAGCGTAATGGTTTGCGCCGATATTGAAAGCTTCCTGTTCATACTCCTCCCACCTTTCCGGAAAATACCTCCCTGTATATGAACAAAAAAAGCCTGAGACAACAAGAGGAAATCCTCTTTTGGCGCCCTGGGCGGCGACGAAAAGCATGGGAGCGGAAGACCACGAGTGCCTTCTTATTCCATTTCTAAATCAAGCGCTAACTTCAGCGGCTGCGCTGTGCGGCTCCTCGCCGTACTTCTTTGAACTGTCTCGTCGCTGCTCGCTTGCCTTTTCGTTTCCATCTTGATTTAGAATTGGAATTATTTCACTATCAAACGCAGCTTTTCGGCGACTTGTCGCATATTCTGAAACCAATTTTCGGCCAGCGGGTCAATTAAAACCACCTCACCGAATATCTCACCGGCCAGCAGTTTTGCGCTTTTTGTGGAAAACTGGGGCTGGGCAAAGATGACGTGAATATTTTGTGCCTTGGCTTGCTGGATCAGTTTTCCCATTTGATTGGGTTTTGGTTCTTTGCCCTCGATTTCAACGGCCACCTGTTCCAGACCGTAATCCTTGGCAAAATAACCCCACGAGGGGTGGAAAACCATAAACCGCATGCCCTCCTTGCCTTTGAGGAGTGCCCGTAAATCGGCATCAAGTGCGGTGATTTCCTTGGTGAATGCCGCCAGATTTTCCTGAAAGAAGGCGGCCTTGTCGGGAAACAGCTCGGCCAGTGCATCCTTCATCATTTCCGCCTGTTTCTTGACCAGAAGGGGCGACAACCAGATATGCGGGTCAAGCCCGTCCCGGCCAGGTTCCTGCCCTTGGGAAGCGGCGACGGGTTGATGATGCTCCTCTTCGTCATGATGTTCCACCATGGCGATTTTCTCTATGCCGGCATCGGTGCTGACAATCTTCAGCTGCGGATTGACACCGATGAATTTATCGAGCCAGGTAACCTCAAAAGGCATACCGATGGCAAAATAGGCCCGACTCACGGCCAGCTTTTTCATTTGTGAGGGTTTTGGTTCATAGGTGTGGGGGCTCGCCCCTGGCGCAACCATCACCTCAACATTGACGCTGTCTTTGCAAATTTGTTGCATAAAATACTTCTGCGGTAAAATAGAAACGAAGACCGTTTCAAGGGCTGCCGATAAGGCCCCTGTTGAACAAGAAAAAATAGATAATAAACTAATACATATGCTGATAATTGTGGGCTTCATCGTGGTCCTCCTCAAAAGTGGATTGTCGTGTATTTTACCATGCAACTATATTGCATTGTCGGAGAGAGGCAAGGTCTTTTTTCAGATTTCTTTTGAAATAGTTGCCTCGCCAAGGGTACGATAGGCTCATCCTTCCGGCAATTGCTTCCGGCCCGGGTCAGCTTTCTGTTCTTCCTTTAGAAATAAGAGGGGTAAGTATGCACCACGCATCCATACGGGGAGTCCTCCTTCTCTCGTTGTTCCTTGCCGCTAACGCCTATGGCGAATGCACCGCTCGCGATAAGCAGACACTGCGCGATACCGGGATGAGCGAATATAAAATCGACCAGCTTTGTGGCGTGGTGCAGGACAGGCCCGAGGTGAAGGAGGAAGTCCGGGTCCTCCCGAAGCGGCCGAATACCCATGGGCGACTGCAGGAACTCACAAACATATGTCAAACTGGACTGTTGTGGTGTACTCTGAGCCAGGAAGGTCCACCCGGAATGCCCTGTGAGTGCCCGTCATCCTACGGCCCACAGAAGGGCGTCCTCGTTGCCCGTTGACCAGCCGAGAATTATCTTGGCCCGGGTCAGCAGAATTCTTTACACCCCCCACCCTTGTGGGTAAATACCTGGATAAAGTTGTTCTTTAACTCAACCCAATGACACCGCGGAGACAGACATGAAACTCAGATATTTTTCCCATTCGTCCTTTCAGATTACCAGCGATGCCGGTCAGGTTATCCTCATCGACCCTTTCCTCGATGACAATCCGACTGCACCGGTGAGCTCGGCCGATGTTGCCGCCGATTTCATCATCCTCACCCATGCCCATGGCGATCATGTCGGCGATGCCTTCAAGATCGCGGCGCGGACCAACCCGCTGTTCATCTGCGTCAACGAGCTTGCCAATTACGTTATCGGTAAGGGTTTTCGCGCCCACAATATGCATATTGGTGGGTCGCACAACTTCCCTTTCGGCAGGTTGAAATTCACCATCGCCCACCATGGCTCGATGACCCCGGACAACACCTACGCTGGAGAACCGGCTGGGGTAATACTGACCATTGACGGCAAGTCACTGTATCATACCGGCGATACCGGCCTCTTTTACGATATGAAACTCATTGGCGAAATGACCCCCCTCGATTATATGCTGCTGCCGATCGGCGACAATTTCACCATGGGTATTGGCGATGCGGTGAAGGCCGTCGAACTCGCCGCCCCCGGTGTCGCCATCCCCATGCATTACAATACCTTTCCGGTGATTAGCGCCGATCCAGAAGAGTTTAAGAAGCAGGTGGCGGCGATCGGCAAAAAGGCAGTGGTAATGGGCTATGGCGAGGAAATGGCTCTCTAGGTGGTTGTCCGAGATGGTTGTTGGAAAAACAAGGCCGTGCCGCCGGCGAGTCGGCACCATAGCGTGAAAGGTATTTCTTTTGAAAACAGACAGCAGCACATTGAAGCCGACAGCGACAAACGGTGGACTTCCCCTTGGTGCATCTTTGTACACCATGTTTTTGTGCATTCTCTTCGGTGCCAATACGGTGGCCGTCAAGATCAGTTTGACCGGGATCGGGGTCTTTACCACCGCCGGTCTGCGCTTCGGTATCGCCGCCATTGTTCTTTCTCTCTGGGCTGCCTGTACCGGAAAACCGCTGGCAATTACCCGCCGACAGGCCCGGCAGCTTGCTCCGCTGGGAATAATCTTTTTTTGCCAACTCGCTCTCTTTAACTTCGGTCAAAGCATGACCACCGCCTCGCACGGCACCCTCATCTCCAATGTGCTGCCCTTTGTGGTGATGATTCTTGCCCATTTTTTTATCCCCGGTGAGAGGGTCAGCCTGCAAAAGGTCGCTGGCCTGGCTCTTGGTTTCATCGGCGTGACGCTCCTGTTTTTCGATAGTCTCGCCATGACCGGCGGCGCCCTCAAGGGCGATATGCTGATTCTGCTGGCGGTAATGGTCTGGGCATGCAACGCCGTGTATGTGAAAAAGATCATCGGAGGATTTCACCCGCTGCAGATCACCCTGTATCCGATGACCATGACGGTGCCGGTGTTTCTTCTCTGCGGCTATTTCTTCGATGGCGAGATGGTCAAGTCATTGGCCGCCCCGGTTATTAACGCCTTGTTATACCAGGCCCTGGTCACCGCCTCCTTCGGCTTTGTCGCCTGGAATACCCTGATTGCCAAATACGGCGCCACCACCCTCCACTCCTTTGTCTTTATCATGCCGGTTTCCGGGGTGTTTCTGGGGGTGGCCATGCTCGGCGAACCGGTGACCGCGCACCTTGTCACCGCCATCATCCTGGTGACGGTCGGCTTGCTCGTCGTCAACGGGCGGATGGCACGGCGACGCGGCAGGGGTGATGCCGGCCATGCATAAAAGACTGGGATGAAAGCGGGTGAACGAGAATTTAAAAACTACGGCACTCTTCACCGGCAGCGCGATTCTCTCTCTGGGCGGCGCATACCTGCTTCACGCCTGCCAACCCTTGGGTGCCGGCTTTGCACCCTGGTTTTTTGGCGGAATTGCCGCCATGACCGTCGGCATGGTTCTTCTCTGGCACTTTCATCCCGAGAAAAGAGGTCGACAGGCGATTCTCCTCTTTGCCCTGATTCTCCGTCTTGCCTTTCTCTCTTGGCCCCACAACTCCGACCTCAACCGCTATGTATGGGAAGGTCACGTGCAAAACGTCGGCCTCAATCCCTATCTCATCGCTCCCTCTGCAGCAGAAACCGAGCCCTTTCGTAACCGGGTATGGGAAGGAGTCAATTTCAAAGACTCTCCTTCCCTCTATGGCCCGGTGGCTCAACTGATCTTTCGCGCTGCCGCTTCCACCCTTGATCCGGCCCTTGCCTTAAAACTCCTGTTTCTCGCCTGCGACATGGGAGTGTTATGGCTGCTGCTGCTCGCCTTGAAAAAGTCCGGAATGGCGCTGCGGCATAGCTGGCTGTATGCCGCTCATCCCCTGCCGCCATTACTTCTCATCGGTGAGGGCCATCTGGAGCCGCTCTTGGCCTTACCGCTCTTTGCCGGTTTTCTCGCCATCCATTGGGGCTATGTTCGGCGTGGCCTCCTGCTCGTTGGCCTGGCGACAACCATCAAGATATCCATGGCACTCCTCCTGCCCTTTGCCCTCAGGGGTGTTCCAAAGAAATTCTGGCCGCTGGTGATTTCGCCAATGGGTTTCTGGCTGCCCTTTGGCGAGGGTTTTTTTGCCCACTTGAAGGTGTTGGCCGTCTTTGTAAGCTCCGAAACCTTCAATTCCCTGGCACAGATAATAAGCGGCTGGTTGCTCCCTGCCACAGCTGGTAGCCTTGTCGGGGCGGCAAGCCTCGCCCTGGGCTACTGTTACATCTGGGTACTCGATCCCCATCGCTTGCGGGTCGCCCTGCTCATCCAGGGACTCCTTTTGCTGTGCAGCCCGGTCACCCATCCCTGGTATTATGCCATGCTGCTCCCCTTCGCCGTACTCTACCGCAGCCTCCCCTGGCTGGTCCTGACCACAACGGCGACCTTACTGCTCTACGTAACCCTGCACTTCACCATAACCGCTCATTGGCAGCTGCCTTCCTGGCTCCTTTTTCTCGAATTCGCGCCGTTTTTTGTGGCTCTGGTCTTCTCGGCCGGCCGCCGGCCGTCGCCGCTTGCCCCGGCCTCTTTTGCTGCCCCCACCCGCCTTTCAATCCTTCTGCCGGTTTGCAATGAAGCAAAAAATCTCCGAGAGTGCCTTGACGCCATTATCATTCCCCCGGAGATTGCCGCGGAGATTCTCGTTATTGACGGCGGTTCCTCGGATACTACTCCGGCCCTTGCGCAAAGCGACCGAAGGGTTCGCTGCCTGCAGTCGCCTCCCGGTCGAGGCACCCAGATAGCCGCAGGATATCGCCAGGCACGAGGTGACCTGCTGGTCATTCTCCATGCCGACACCCGCCTGGGGCCGGACAGCATCAAGCACATCTGGCAGCATTGCGCCGACAATGCCCATGTCGCCGGCGGCGCCTGTACCGCCCGCTACCTGCACCCGGCCCTGCGCTTTCGCGTCACTGAGATGCTCAACGACCTGCGCGTTCGCTGCTGCGGCATTGCCTTCGGCGACCAGGTGCAATTTTTCCGCCGTGCGGCAATCCCGCCCGAGGACTTTCCAGACTACCGGCTGATGGAGGACATTGAACTTTCCATCAAGACCCGCCACGCCGGAGCCCTGGCCTTCATTCGTACCCAGGTTTTCGCCTCACACCGCCGCTGGGAAAAAGTCGGCTACAGCCGTAACACCCTGCAGGTGATCGGCCTTTTCACGGTTTATATGATACTCCGCAGCTTTGGACCGGTGCGCGATAAGGGGGAGGCCTTTTATCGGTACTATTACAGTAAGCGAAGAGGCTGATGTTCCATCATCTTTTAATTCAACAGTAACTCAATAAAGTCAAAATCAACATTCCAGCTTCCTGTCTCCCTCTTAATAATCTAATAATGTATGGTATGAAAACACTCATATGAGCATCGGTTCTCTGTCTCGGGCGTGGAGCGAACTTCTCTGGACAGGCTCTTGCCGCAGACAGCACACCACCCGTCATCAAAGCAACGAGTAACCGGCACAGCGGGGACTAATGGCTGGTATATGCCCTGAAGTATGGATCAACACCCGACACTACAGGCTCGGTCAACAGCTCAAGCCATGATGAAGACGAAAAAATCCTTCGACATCGACGGCAGCACCAAGGCCTTCGCCGTAAATGAGCACGTCACTTGCTGGAGCTGCCCTAATGGTCCCAATCCCTCATTGATATGGGGATATTTCTTACGCATCAGACATAGGCAACCCGTCTCTCTCTGTGAGACGATCTTCAAACACCCTGCTTCTTGGCAGCATCCGTTCTTTTTCGTTCATATATTGCGGTGCTCGCGCGGCTTATGCGGCGACAGTACAATCAGCCACGCTAAGGGTTTACTCGTTTTCCAACGATTGATAGACTGAATTCCTTCCCATCCATTTCCGCAATGTCCGGCAGTCTGCCCCATTCTTTAAAACCAAAGGTTTCGAACAGCCGGAGGCTCGGTTTATTATGTGAAAACACGAACCCGACAACCGTCTTGATACCTAACCGGAGCGTCAGATCCAATGCCTCCGCCAGCAAAATTCGCCCAAGTCCTTTGCCTCGGTATTCCGGTGCAATATATATACTGATCTCGGCGGTATGGTCGTAAGCGGCTCTGCCATAAAAAGCCTGAAAACTGACCCAGGCTACGACCCTGTCGTCGTGTTCGTGGACCATGAGCGGCAACGTATCCGGAGAATGCTGCCTAAACCACGCACGCCTTGACTCAACCGTTACTTCGACGGTGTCGGCTGTGGCTTGTCTACTTGAGATAGTGGCGTTGTATATCGAGACAATTGCCGGCAGGTCACTCTCATTTGCAATTCGCATGTTTCTCTTCTTTCTTTCACCGAGTTGGTGATCCAGTTTTTTCTCAGTATTAATAGGTTGTTACCCAGAAGGCTTCCCAGCCATTCTCTCTTTTTATTCATGAACTTTTGCTGCAAGGTATTCCGCCAGAACGGCAATATCCGCTTCGGCAAATTGATACTCTTTTACCGTTTTTTCATTAACCCAGGCAATATTGCTATGCTCAAGAGGCTGAGCAATCCCTTTGGTGATCGAACAACGAAACGGCATAAGGGTCAAGGAGAGGTGCTGGTAAGCGTGAAAGCTGGCAGTCAAAGCGGCGTGTACTTCCACTACAACATCAAGTTCTTCGAGGATTTCCCGCTTTATTGCCTCGCGGGGAGATTCTCCGCCGGCAACCTTACCCCCGGGGAATTCCCATTTTCGCTCAAGCGGATGCCCGACAGGACGCTGGGCAATGAGAAAATACCCGTCTTTTTCAATAATTGCGCAAACAACATCGCCAATGTGATTCATGCTGGAACCGGTTGCAGTAAGCTGTTGAATTGCCGAAGTATCAATTCTTTCTCCCCAGTGAAAGTCATCGGTTTACCCGGCGCATGGTTTTACTGGAGTTATGCACCACGTTCCCGGCACTCAAAACCTTGCCGGCACCCGCCAGATCTTGGTAAATATTGAGCGGTGACGGTCTGCCATCCTTGATCTCCAATACAGTCAGATGAAGATGCGTTGGCGACCTGCGTTTTGCGGCATTAAGCCCGCTACGCCCGACGCTGCCCAGCAGGTCCCCGGGCTTGACAATGTCACCAAGTCTGACCGCCAAATTGCCATTGTGGGCGTAGTACACAAGCAGCTCGTTGCCGGGATCATAGACCCAGATATATTTGCCGCCGCGCAATGTATTCCCCGGCTGCCATTGGCTCTCCAAAGCGCCAATTATGCCGCCGCCGAGCGACAGCACCTTGACCGACACGCCTAACTGATCATCAAGACAGTCCTGATTGCGGTCGCGAATGAAGATATCAAACGAGGGATGTCCGCCGTGGCGGTTACCACGAAAATAGTCGTATCCTGAAGCTCTATAGCCTTTGTCGCTCGCACCGGATAGGGATTTTGCATCATAGCCCTCTAGAGGGAAGATCCAGCTGTGTCTGGGAAAATCCTTACCACCTCTGCGGTAATAATCCTCTTTCAATTCCCGAAGCAAAGCATTGAGACTTTTAACTCCGTCATCTCGGCCGATCTTGCCGTCGCGGACAAGGTTGTTGAAGGTATTGAAACGCTCGCTTGGAGTTTCGGCTATGTCGGAGCCTGAGGATGCTTTTGTTTCCATGCCTGTAGAGCCGCTAACAGCTTCCGACGCAGCAGGCAGTTGCAACAGTGATACAATGAATATGAAAATGAGAAGGTTAGGGGATTTGCTCACGGTTTTTGAATATTCCACATAGAATCAGTTTGTTCAATCAGGTAATGGTACCTTCTTATTCCATTTCTAAATCAAGATGTAACGAGAAGGCAAGCAAGCAGCGACGAGACAGTACAAAGAGGTACGGCGAGGAGCCGCACAGCGCCGCCGCCGAAGGTAACGCTTGATTTAGAAATGGAATTATTGGTATCGAGCACTGAAAGCAGTTCGTCCAAGGTCAAAACCGCCAACCACATCACGCAGCGCGGCTTGTGCGTATTGCGTGACGGCAAATTTGAAATCTTGGATGGTTATGACAGCTTTTTCACTGTCACTCACCATGAAGAACAATGCCGCATCAATTTCTGCCGAAACGTTGTCTTTGGTTATGACCTTTTGTCTGGGAATATTCACAACCAGTAACCGCGTATCAAGAAAACGGACTCTCTCAATAACCGGTATGATATAGAGCAGTCCAGGTCCTTTGACGGATTGAAATTTACCCAAGCGAAGGACAACGCCCCGTTCCCATTGCGCAGCCACACGAACACCGGACAGAACAAAAAACCAGAGGAACCCCGCAACAAAGAGAGGGACCAGTGATGTTGGCTGTAATACAGCGCCATGTTTCGCCGAAGAGTAGATAATTCTTTACCCCGTAACCATAAAATTCGATTCTGCCGGACCGATGACTCTCCTCTATTGTCTAAATACTTTTGGTCGACACGTCCAGGGTTATGTGTAAATAAATGACGTCGAGGAACCTTAAATTGCAGATACGCCGGTCAATGCTCGTCACACTTTCAAGAAGTTCATTCCGTACCATTGTCGAATACAATCCTTGGCTTTCATTCGCTAGAGATTCAAGATCTGACGCACAATGTGTAAGCTTTTCCGGTTCAGTTTCCCGCTCGGACAAATAATGGGGGAAGTGTCCGTTCGCAGTAACAGCATTAAATCTAGCGGGTTAAAGTCCCGTCCGGGGAGTAGTCCGTACGCCCCGGTAGCATGAGGAAGCGGCGTTGTGGTAACACGGGGTCGTGAGTTTTCAAACAGCAAGAGAGCAGGCCGTAACGTAAGTGAACCTCTATATGTAGCCTCGTAAACTAAGTGGAGAAGCCGACTCTGTGGACACAAGGGGAAGGCCGTTGGATGGGTGCTGGAATAACGGAATTGGCATTCATCGACTCCCGGGGTAGCAGGGTCGGCATGTTGTCGAAGATTTATTGTCCAGTGCTGGAGACCCGTCACGAGGGTGGGAAGGCCACCGATTGTTGCGTATAAGGCAACGAAAGCGCCCCGGAGAGAATCAAGACGCTACAGAGGAAGCTGTACTGCATGGTCAAGTAAGACGAGCTTATAACCAGCGGGGCTACTCACCTCGTTTAAAGCTGGTGGCTGCGGGTTCTATGCATACCATGCGGTGAAGAACATCGGAAAGCCGTGTGCGTTAATAGTCTACCTTTTATTTCCCTTAGTAGACAATAGCGGTTCTGCAGGCTGGTGAGCTGAGTGGCGGCGTCGGAAAGTTTCTGGCCTTTTTCCTCAAGTTCCTTGATGGTACATTGGCTGTTTGTCCGGGGTCAGGTCGGCTGGCACAGGGATGATTCTTTTGTTGTCGTGGCTGACGGAAGGGATTCTGAAAAAGGTTGACAGCGGGTTTGGGTCGACTATTCTGATGATGTTTAAATTTCTATTTTAGAGCGTGGTGATGGTCATTTGTATTGTATCATCACATTTTTTGTATAGATGGCAAATAGATTGCGCATCGGTCCGTTTTGGTTACTACGTTCAACAATGGAGAAGACATCCTCGACAATCAGACCGCTATCCGTCGAAAACGACGCATTGCGAAGGAATTCCGCCAACAATTGACCTTTGGCTCGCCCACCAACGAAGATGAATCTGCGCTCCGTCAGCTTGCCACGCAAATTCGAACCAGGAAGTTGATCGTTAAGGTTTATCTGCGGCATCCCCTGCACGCCAAGCTTTATCTGCTCTATCGTCAGGACATCAATAATCCCATCACCGGTTTTCTTGGCAGCAGCAATCTCACCCTTGCCGGACTTGCGAAGCAGGGAGAGTTGAATGTCGATGTGCTGGAACACGACGCCTGCAACAAGCTCGCCGACTGGTTTGAGGATCGCTGGCGAGACCGCTGGTGCCTCGATATCTCAAAAGAACTCGCGGACATCATCGATGAAAGCTGGGCTGGGGATCGGTTGGTATCTCCCTACCATGTTTATTTGAAGATGGCCTATCATCTGGCGCAGGAGGCGCGGGCCGGGTTATCCGAATTCCGCATTCCCTCGGTTTTTGGCGATTCCCTTTTCGATTTTCAGGTAGCGGCTGTAAAAACAGCCGCGCGTCATCTCAAAAAACGTGGCAGCGTATTGATTGGCGACGTGATGGGCCTAGGCAAGTCGATGATGGCCACCGCTTTAGCCAAGGTGTTTGAGGATAAACACAACACGGAAACCTTGATCATCTGCCCAAAAAACCTTGTGTCCATGTGGGAGGAATACGCTTACCGTTACAAGCTTCACGCCAAAATAGTGCCGCTCTCTATGACCATGCAGGAACTGCCCGAGAAGACAAGACGTTATCGAGTGGTGCTCATTGCCCAGCTCGGCTGCGAGCATGAGTTCATCCGCCGTCATCAATGCCCAGTTAGGTCGCTGGCTGCCTTTGATAAGAGCGAAGACCCGGACGACTGGCGCGATCTCATGCGACTCTATATGGTGCGCCGCACCCGCGGCTTTATCATGCAGCATTACACCCATGAGGACGAGGGCGGGAAATATCTGCTCTTTCCCGATGGCCGGAAGTCCTATTTCCCCAAACGGGTGCCGAAGAATCTCAGTTTCAAAATCGACGGTTTTGATCCGGCTGACCACTACGCCCGCTTCTATTCAGACAAGGTGGTCAACGCCATCAATGAGCTACGCCTGCCACGATACGGGCTCGGCAACTACATCGCCCCCACCCCGCAAGCGCCACCGACGCCGCAGCAGGCCAAAATCATCGAGGGGCTTTCCCGAGCGGGCACACGGTTGATGGGTTTTTGCCGCACCAATCTTTTCAAACGATTGGAAAGCGCGGGCCCTGCCTTTCTACTTTCCATCGAGCGCCATATCCTGCGTAATTTTATTGTGTTGCATGCCATCGAAAATAACCTCGATATTCCCTTGGGCACGCAAGGCGCGGAATTGCTCGATACCAGCTATCACGATGAAGACTCGGAAGACGCAATGGCAGCCGAGGGGGGTAACGGCGATAATGAGGAAATCATCGACGATCCGGAAGTCAGCAGTAGTGTAATCAGCAGCCTGCGCACCGAAACGGATTTCCGTGCCCGCGCGGCCAAGGTCTATGCCGCATATTGTGGCGTGTTCAAGAATCGTTTCACTTGGCTGCCCGGTAACTTATTTATCAAGGCGCTGGGCGAGGATTTGCAAAGCGACGCCTGGGCGCTGCTTGATGTTCTCAAGCCCTGCGGCGAATGGAATCCGCAGCAGGATGCCAAGCTTGCCAAGTTGATCGAACTTGTCGAGACACACCACAGCAAGGACAAGCTGCTGGTCTTTACCCAGTTTGCCGATACGGCCCGTTACTTGAAAAGCCAACTGCTGGCCTGCGGCATCAAACAGGTGGAGGAAGCCACCGGCGGCAGTGTTGACCCCACCGCCCTTGCGTGGCGATTTTCGCCCGAATCCAACGGCAAGCGCGCCAAGGTGCGGGCTGTGGATGAGCTGCGGGTGCTCATTGCCACCGATGTTCTTTCCGAAGGCCAGAATCTCCAAGACTGCGCCATCATCGTTAATTAGTGTTCGAACGAAAAATAAATAATAACGTAATATCGGTCACATATCATTTTTTTACAAAACGAAGATTTTCAAAAATTGTGATTTTTTCCTAAATCAAACTTCTATTCTTATTTACTTATCATGCCGAATATATTAT
>Ga0105047_10000185_pt1 | contig 94047 bp, 84 predicted proteins | sample MAT04_FD_78384 | JGI IMG/M metagenome (GOLD analysis project Ga0105047, IMG submission 78384) | Freshwater microbial communities from Lake Fryxell liftoff mats and glacier meltwater in Antarctica - MAT-04 (megahit assembly) | ecosystem: Environmental > Aquatic > Freshwater > Ice > Liftoff... | reverse complement strand
GATTCTAATCGAGTGTTAGAGTTCGGCAATCCAAATCTGGTCCTTATGGATTGTCTGGCCGATGTTCCTGCTGTGCGACATCTGGACAATCATCCTGACTGGATTCCGCTTTATCGTGATGGTCGAGCCGCCTTGTGGGGACGACGGTCGGAATTCGACGATCCTAAACACTCGGATTATCTTGCTCCGGAACGTCGCCGCATTTCCAGCGTAGTCCCCGAAGGAATCGCGTCGTGGCCGGGATTTCCTAATCGGTCAGGCCGAGATGCTTTTTCTCCCGACGTTGCCGCGCGAGCGTCGCGGACTCACCGTACGGAGACACAATTGACTGTTTCGGATTCCGACGGAATTCAGTGAACTCGTGCCCAAGTAGGTCCTTTCTGCCGGAAAGGACTTCGCAGCAACACTGCGACCTGCGACCAGTTGCGGTTCCATTTCTAAATCATGTCGCCGGAGATCACGGCGACGCTTTTTGTTTCACCCGGTGACATCCCGCTCACGCTTCGCCTTGCGGCGAAAGTCCAGCCCGGCAGGCAGGACCTACGGAAATCGCAGCCTGCTGCATTAGTCAGGAAAGGTCCGCGCTGCGTTGGTTCAGAACGCTTTGGGCTGCGGGGCGGAAAAAATTTCCTCTGGCGGAATTTGTTTCCGTAGCGGCGGTCCCGTATCCGCTGGGTTTCCTGAAGCCGCACAATCGTTTCGCACGGAAGAATCCATACATTCGGCACAATCGATGGGATCGGACCGGCATTGGTCCGCGAGTTGCATTGTGTTTCGTGGGCGGCTGCGCGATTTGGCGGGCTGAGAATTTGCATCTTCGTTCATGGAAGAACGTGACATGATCCCGGGACTTTACAGCGCTGCAACCGCGATGGATGCGTCGAATCGTCGACAGGAAGTCGTGTCTGAAAACCTGGCGAACCTTCAGATTCCAGGTTACCGACGCCGCGTGATGGGGCAGTCGAGTTTCGATACTGTGTTGCAGCCGATGCAAAACAGTTACACGTCGAGCTTGCTTGGGACTACCCCGGAAAAGGTCACCTACGACTTCACGCAGGGGCACATTGATGAAACTAAACTCAAACTTGACGTGGCCCTCAACGGCGAAGGATTCTTCACCGTGCAGGGGCCAGGCGGGCCACTTTACACGCGCAGCGGGGCCTTTCATCTGGACACGCAGGGCACCCTGGTGAATGTCGATGGGATGCCGGTTCAGGGAACAAGTGGACCGATTCAGATAGCCGGTGATTCATCGACTTCTCAGATTGAAATTGCGAAGGACGGAAGTGTCTACTCTGGCGACCAACGAATCGGCCAACTGGCGATCGTTCAGTTTGCGGATAACAGCGTACTGTCATCAGCCGGTGCATCGCTGTTTTCTGCATCGCCGGATGCCGTCATCACCGGAAGTTCTGCGGAAGTTCTGCAGGGGCGACTGGAACTGTCGAATACTTCATCCGTCACCGAGCTCATCAATCTCATTGCGGTTTCGCGGCAAAGAGATGCTGCTCAAAAAGCCCTGATGACGCTGTCCGAATCAATTCAGAAAAGAATAGGTCTGAGGTAAAGACAACTACGCGGTCTGGACTGAGTGGATCCTTCGTTTAACCCGACCCAACGGGAAGGCTGGTCAACCGCGTGGAACATAATTTTGCATTTTGACAGCAATTTTGCACCTTCTGAAATCGTTCAAACAGGAACCTTTACATGTTACGAGCCCTCTATACCAGCGCATCGGGGATGAAGGCGCAGGAGATGCTCATTGACAATACCGCCAACAATCTGGCCAACGTCAATACGACTGCCTTCAAGCGCAGTCGTATGGATTTCGCTGACCTCTACTATACAAATCAGCGCACGCCCGGAAGTTCCGTCAGCAACGCTCAGGTCTCGCCGACAGGATTGCAGATTGGCAACGGAGTTCGTGTGGTCGCGACCAGTAAGAGTTTCGTGAATGGTACGGCTGAGCAAACCGGAAACCCGCTGGATGTGGCCATTGAAGGTGACGGTTTCTTTCCGGTTCAGGTGACAAATGGGGAAACTCGCTACACGCGAGCTGGCAGCTTCAAACTGGACAGTCAGGGGCGAATGACCACACCGGACGGTTTTCTGGTGCTCCCCGGCATTACGGTCAACGGTGGCAGCGACAACATGTCAATCACCGTTGGCAAAGACGGCACAGTACAGGTCGGTACCACAGGTTCGGACCAGGGACGGCAAACGGTGGGGCAGCTCCAGATTGCGACCTTCCTCAACCCCGCCGGATTGTCCAGTGAAGGCAACAATCTGTATGCGGCCACACTGGCCTCCGGAGCTGCACAACTCGGAACACCCGGTGCGACAGGCTATGGTCAGTTAAATCAGGGCTTCCTGGAAGGTTCTAATGTCGAGGTCGTAACGGAATTGATTTCGCTGATTGCGGCTCAGCGAGCTTACGAAATCAATTCTCGCGCAATTCGTGCGGGCGACGAAATGCTTTCAACGTCGATTGATATTGTCAGGTAGTCACATGCGAATTCCATTCTCAATCAGTCCCGTCTGTTTAGCGATCGCGATCTGCGTTGGTGCGGTGTCTAACGTATCGTCACGCAGTGCAACCGGTGCAGAGATTCAGATTCAACTTGCAGAAACCGCAGTGGTTTACAGCGAACAGGTGAAGTTGAGTTCCATCGCGACCGTGACTTGCAACGATCCCGTTCTCAGAAAAGAAGTCGAACAGATCGAAGTGAAGTTGCTGGATCTGAAACAACCCTCAGAAATCATCTCACAAAGGTTCGTCAATATTCGGCTGATTGTCGCAGGTTTCAGAATGGAAGATCTGCATGTTTCCGGCGCGGATCAGACGACTGTCGTTTTTCAGCAACCGCAGAAACTGACCGACACGCAGATTGAAGAGCAGGCTCTGGACGTCCTCAGCCAGGCCGTCAATGTGAAACAAAGCGAGCTGCAGGTTTCTCTGCAGAGCGGCTTTGTCCAATCGTTGCCCGATAACCTCCGCGATATGAATGCGTTGACTCTGAAAATTCTGCCACCAGCACGGCGGTCTTTGGGGCCAGTCACGCTTTCCGTCCAGCTTTGGAAGGACGATGCGCTGCTTATGACACGTTCGGCGGTCTTTGACGTTCGTCGCCGTCAACGGGTCGCAATTGCGAGAGTATCGTTGAATCGTGAAGTTCCGATCGATGAATCCAATGTGCAGTTTGAAAATCGTTTTATGACAACCGAGGTCGACGAACTTGAACCCGACCAGATCCTCGGTCGCAACGTGCGTGGGTCCGTGACAGCCGGGTCAGTTGTTCAGATGCGAGATCTGCAGACGACAATGCAATCGAACAGAGACATACTTGTCAAGAAGGGTGATGCAGTGCAAGTGATCGCCATCGCGCGACAGTTGCGAACGTCGATTCGCAATATCGAGGCACTGGAAAACGGGCAGTTGGGGGATCGGATCAGAATGAGGAATCGAGATTCCGGAAAAGAAATTGTCGGCGAAGTGCGTGGACCGGGACAGGCGATTGTGCGCGTCCGATAGTGTCGGCTGCGGAACTTCTGAATTCATGAATACGAGAGAGCTATATGAAAAAACAGAATCGCCGAAACACGATCGTTCTGGCTCTGGCCGCTATGTTTTCCGCCACCGGTTCTTTGCGGGGCGATTCGCTGTGGCAGAAACGGAGTCCGCAGCGAGCCTATCTGTGCCAGGACTCCCGTGCTCGAAACGTCGGCGATCTGGTCACAATAGTTGTCACAGAGTCTTCCGAAGTGGATAACAGTGAAGACAAGTCGATGAGCAAGACAAGCGGAAACAGTGTGAAGTCAGACTTCGAAGCGTCCTCCGGAGGTGGCTTGGCCACACAGTCTTCAAACGCCGCACTGGATCTGAGCAATACTGCGGGCAGAAACTTCAGCGGCAAGGCGAGCTATAAGGACTCGCGAGGTTTCAACGACCAAATCACAGTTTCAGTCGTCGATGTCTTGCCGAACGGAAATCTGCTTTTAGCGGGACGCAGAACACTCACGATTGCCGGGGAACAAAGAAATCTGGTGATCTCCGGAATGGTTCGAGCGATCGATCTTGGGCCGGACAATAAAGTGAATTCCCGCTACGTCGCCGACTTGAGGACCGTGTACGAAGGAGATGGACCGTCGCGCAAATTTGTCCGACAGGGCTGGTTCAGCAAAGCGGCGAACAAGGTGTGGCCGTTTTGAAATGCAATTTATAACGGCAATGAGGTTACTGTGGCAATATCCAGGGAACCCGACCTGAGGACAGGTCGAGCTGCATGAGGCGAGACCTCGAAGTCCGTCGCTATTGAACATCGGTATTTGAAACTCATCCGGATTCTCTTTCATGTTTCGCATTCTCTCAACCTTCACCCTTGTACTGACACTCGCGTTGTCATCGACCAATGCTGGTGAACCGCTCGTTCGCATCCGCGACATCACGCAGATTGCGGGCGAACATCCTAATCAGTTGACCGGAATGGGGCTTGTCATTGGACTTGCGGGAACCGGCGGAAACAGTCAGACAACGAAACAGTTTGCTCTGAACTTGCTGCAGAAAATGGGAAATCGTGCCGACCCGCTGTTGCGTGAAAACATCCAGCGATCACAGGAGAAAACTGACAATATGTCGGTTGTGTTTGTCAACGCGACATTGCCGCCCCATGCAAAAAACGGACAACGGATCGATGTGACTGTCGCGGCTTTTGACAACGCCAAAAGTCTTACTGGCGGTAATCTGGTTGCTACGGAATTGTACGGCCCTGACGGTGAAGTGTACGTCCTCGCCGCTGGTCCGATCTCACTGAATGGAGGAGACTTCGCTGGTAATGGCGCGAACGTGACAAAGAATCATCCCACTACCGGACGTGTCCCAATGGGGGGCACCGTGGAAGCGGAAGTACCTTGTACCGTTTTTCAGAACGGGATCTTCGAACTGCTGTTGCGCGCACCGCATTACCTGACGGCAATGAATATCTCGACCGCAATCAATCTGTATAGTCCCGGGTCGGCGATCGTACGTGATCCGGCAACTGTCGCTGTACGACTGCCGGCATCGGCGGCCGGTGACTATTTTCGGTTTGTTGCGGAATGTCAGGAACTCACCGTCCACCCCGGTTCGATTGCCCGAGTCGTCATTAACGAACGCACGGGGACGATTGTGATTGGCAGCGACGTCAAACTGTCGCAGGTCGCGATTACTCACGGCAATCTCATCGTCAGCACTGTGGAAACTCCGGAGGTGTCACAGCCTGCGCCGTTCAGTCAAGGCGAAACAATTGTCGTTCCGCGCACATCCGTCGATGTGACAGAACAAGGCGGCGTTATTAATGTGATCGAACAGAACGTCACGGTGGGCGATCTGGCTGCTTCGTTGAATGCGCTTGGTGTCAGTCCACGCGATCTGAGTTCAATCTTTCAGATGTTGAAGGAATCCGGTGCGCTTCATGCTGAGTTGGAATTGAAATAGGTAACTTATGTTCATCAGCACAAACCCGAAGTTGTCGAATGAGTCGATCGTTGCAGAACCTGGCAACGTTACCCAAACTGACCGCGCGGCTGTTGATTCTCTGAAATCCACGAGAAGCGAGAAGGCTACAAAGGATTTTGAGAGCCTGTTTCTGTCGATGATGATTAAAGAGTTGCGGCAGACAAGTTCGGGGGAAGGGCTATTCCCCGGCGACACCAGCGATACCTACGGCGGCATGTTTGACATGTTTCTTGGGAAGGAGTTGGCGAAAGGCAAAGGAATTGGTCTGGAATCCATTTTTCGTTCTTCAACGATGATGAACCAATTAGACGATCGTATGAGCGAGAGTGGAACTCAGATCGCTCGCAACAAGGCCATGGAAGGATATAGAAATGACCAGCTCCGCACCGGTGCACTCGCATCGCCTTGAACCTGAACACCTGCACGATCTGCTGCGACACGTGGATGCGGAAGAGATTTCTCTGCACAACACTCTGCGGCTGTTGCAGGCGATCCCCGTGCTGGCGCAGTCAGTCAATGAAGCCGAACGAAGAGACATGCGGCTGAGAATTGAACAGTCTCTGCAGCACGCAGCGTTGCTGTCGCGGAACCGAACGCGTGTGATGCAATCGCTGGCGCAATACCTTTCTATGGCCATCGCAGACGTCAGTTTCTCCGCATTGTTGCCGTTTGCGTCGCCCGCTGCTGCAGAGTTGCTGATCCCGGCTCGAAGACGACTGCAGTCGCTGGTGCGTCGGGTCAGCGCGCTGGTGCAGGCGGTGTCGTGGGTAATTAACGAATCGCAGCGAATCACTCTTTCCATTTTTGAATCATTGCCAGGGACGGCTCCTTCGTCACATCGCTACGATGCGAGCGGACAGAAGAACCTGAATCCGGCGTTGTTTCGTTTTGAAACTCGATCGTGACAGGATTCGGCCATGAAGGCATTCGATATCGGATTGTCGGCAATTCGTGCGCAGCAGTTGACGCTGTCCGTGCAAGGCAACAATCTTGCAAATGCATCGACACCTGGATATCACCGCCAGGTCGCTCGTCTTGGCACACGCGCTCCGTTGCGAGACGACAAGTTCAGTGTCGGCTCGGGCGTTCAGGTCATCGGTGTAGAACGTTTGCAGACAACGGCTATCGAAACATCACTGCTGCGTAATTCGTCCGAAACGGGATACAGTCAGCAGACGTTAGACATTGCGAAACAGATTGAATCCCTGTTAACGCCAGGTGACGCTTCGATCCATACATCGCTGTCAAAGTTTCTTAATGGACTCGAAAAAGTCGCAAACGCCCCACAGGACACGACGGTGCGCGGAGAATTACTGTCGTCTGCGACGGAATTGCTGAATGGCTTCAACGGGCTGGACCAGCAACTGACGACACTCGGACGTGACGTCAGTTTGAATCTCAATGATGCCGTGAAGCAAGTCAATCAGCACGTAAAAGACATCGCTGACCTGAATGCAGAAATCTATCGGGCGCGGACACTGGGCATCACCCCAAATGACTTACTCGACCGCCGCGACGAGATCGCGAGTCAGTTGTCGCAGTACATGGAGGTCGAGAGCCGCACGCTGCCAAACGGCCGGGAACAAACTCAGCTCGCCGGTGGCCGGGTATCAATCGACACGCTGCCGGTCGCGTTTCGAATGGTGCAGGATTCGAACGGCAACACGGGGATCGCCGTAAATAATCTGCCTGACGCAATTCCGTTGAGTTCCGGAAGCCTTGCGGCGATGACAACGGCACTCAACGAAACGATCCCGGAATTTCGTTCGCGCCTCAGCAACCTGTCGCGCACGATTGTTCAAACCGTTGATCAGCAGCACGCTCAGGGAATCTCGGATACAGGCCCGGCGACCTTATTGTCTGGAAATCGCGGCGTGAAAGACGTGACGGTACCGCTGTCCCGAAGTAGCCCGGTGTTTCCAATTCAATATGGCGACCTTTCGGTAACGGTGACGGACAACGCGACCGGCCTGAGGCAAACGCAAAAAATCACCATTGATCCGAATCGCGATTCCCTTCAGGACGTCGCGGCAAAACTGAATGCGATTTCCGGGATTACGACAAGTATCGATAGTTCCCGGAACACATTGAACATCGCAGCCCAGGGTGGCTATTCGTTTGACTTTGCGGGGCGGTCTGACAGTTCTTCAAACCCGGAATTCAACAATCGCCCGGATGAAACCGGCTTACTCTCGGCACTCGGAATCGGTTCGCTCTTCGAAGGGTCAGGACCAGGGACATTCAAGGTCAGAAGCGAGATTCTTGCGAATCCAGGCCAGCTTGCGGTCTCCGCGTCAGGCCTTCCGGGTGACGGAAGAAACGTTGCTGCGATGGCCAGTCTGCGTGACGTCAGGTTTGATGCGCTTGAAGGCCGTACATTAACTGAAGAAATGGCCGACGTGACGGCAGAATCCGGTCTGCAGGTTCAGGCAACGGACAGTCAGAATACACAGTTGGCCGCATTTCGTCAGCGACTGGAAATTGATCGTGATGCGGTGTCGGGGGTCGATATCAACGATGAAGTTCTGCAAATGATGCAGACTCAGCGAGCCTATCAAGCCGCCGCCAAACTCATCACCACAGCCGATCAGATGCTCACAGAATTATTCGACCTTGTTCGGTAACAGACACAGCAGACGACTTATGATCAACAGGATATCCCAGTCACAAATAACCAAATCTGCCGTCTCGCATTTGTCAGCGCAGACGACGGAGATGTTTAAGAAGCAACAGGAAATCAGTACGGGCCTGCGCATCCAGCGACCATCCGATGATCCGTCCGGGATGCGACGAAGTCTGATTCAAAAAGATCGAATTGAACGCCTGGACTCGCACAATTCATCGATTCAGTTCGCACAGTCGCGACTGTCCCAGGCGGCCGTGCAGCTTCAGGATGCCAATACACTTCTGGTGCGTGCGCGGGCGATTGCCTTGCAGGCTCCGCAGACGACAGACGACAGCGAAGTCAATGCCCTGGCCACAGAACTGGACGGTATTCTGAATTCCCTGGTGAGCATCGCGAACTCAAGAGATGAATACGGTTTTCTGTTCAGTGGTACCGCCAGCAACACGCAGCCATTTCCTGCTGGTGCGACGAACGATGGTGAGTCCGTTTATGCAGGATCGCAAGCCAATACCGAACTGTTGATCACGGGAGATGTCCCCCGCGACGCTCTGTTGCCGGGGAGCCTGATCTTTCAACCGGTCTCGCGAGAACCGACCATTCTCACAGGAAACACCGGGGCGAAAACCGGAACAGGAACAGATACTGCCCGAGGAATGCGAAATCTGCAGATATCCCATGATTCAACGACTTATTGGGGCGCTTCGGGTGTCAGCGCCGGCACAAGTTCCGGTGCCGGAGACACCATTATTGGCCCGGTGGGAATCAATCACCTCGAAGTCATTGATTCCAGCGGAAACGGGACCGCTGGAACGTTTTCCCTCAACGGCGGCCCCGCCGTGAGTTTCACAAATACCGACACGAATCTTATGGTCACCGGTCCGAATGGCGAACAAGTCTATCTGGATGCGTCTGCAATCTTTCCCGGTTTCAACGGCACCGTGGATATCACATCGACAGGCAGTATGTCGATTGATGGCGGAGTGACCTCTACTCCGATAACCTTCAGCGCGAATGAAGTCGTTACGGACTCGCGCAACGGAACCATCGTCAATCTTGACACATCAATGATCAGCCGGACGGGAACGGATCAGCTTGAATTCCCAGGCACCACCGACATCTTTAGCGCCATCACATCTCTGCGGGACGATCTGCGGAACACACGTCAGCTTTCCACTTCGGATCGTGCGGTGGCGCTGAATCGGAGGTTGGGGGATCTGGAACGCATCCATGATCACGTCCTTGATATTGTGGGCGTGCAGTCTGTGAGCCTGGAGCAGATTGACCGACTGCAGACTCGTACGGAAGATCTTCAGTTGTCTCAAAAGATCGCGTACAGCGACACCGTATCCGCCGACGTCACGGCATCGATCACACGACTTCAGGAACTCACCAATCTTCAACAATTCACGATGGCAGCCGTCGGGAAGCTTTTAACACCCAACCTGCTGAACTACATCAACTAAATTATGAGAACGTGGAGGACCCGCGATGGCAACTTCAAACAAACTTGCGTCAGGCGTTTTCAGCAAGCCGCAGCCGTCAAAAATCCTGCGTAGTGATCTCAACCAGCTTGTCGAAATGCTGCGGGCTTCAGATGCCAGCATGATAAAATTCGGTGAAGCCGTAGCTCGCTATCCGGTTGTACTGAAACAGATCATGCGTGCCGCCAATTCGTCACTCACCGGCAGCGCTGTCGATATCACCGAACCTGCCCATGCGGCGCTCTTTCTGGGAACCCGGCGTCTGGTGTTTCTGCTGAGTACATTGTCGCCCGAAATTATCGACGAAGTCGAAAACGAGACCTAGATTCTTTCATTGCAACAATTTGCGGTGTTGGGAGCATCTTTTCGAGTCGCCAGTTGAATGCGCGAAGCGCATGGTTCACGAAATCTGCTGCCTGGTTGCTGTCGCCCGGAATCTGCGGGAGTCATGACGCCCCCCAGATTCAGGACGACCACAGATTCGATGGCTGATATCGCCGCTCCGGGGTTTCGAGCTGCCGCTCTCCAACCCCGGCCACCCTGCCGCTCGCCAGTGCGTGCGATATCAACCCGGCGAGCGGAGCGACGTCAGTCGCCCGATCCAACGAGCGACGTCGCAATGGACGAATCGCGGGGACAGGAAGATTGGGGACAGGAAGATTTGCGCCAGTCTGTAACCTGGCTCGTTGGTGGTTCCATGTTCCTGTAAACAATTTTCCTGTACGTTTTCCGCGTCAAACGCAAGGCCGCGAAATCGGAGGACTGACGTCCTGCCGCTCGCCGGTGCGTGTGATATCAACCCGGCGACCGGTGCGACGTGAGTCGCCCGATCCCCCGCGCCACACCGGCATGATCCCATAATTCAGAAGATCCTGGGGCGGTTCAAGGCAATGGAGCACACGGCATACGACACTTTCCGCGTAGTACCATTTTTCGGAATCTCTCACAATTTGAGACAATTTTGTCCTGATTCCGCCAAACACTTCGGACGATTCTTGTTCGCTGTTGTCTTCGACGAAGCAGGGGCGTGATGTTGAAGCTCCGTTAGCGCAAATTTGAGGAGCCGTGACCTGGGAGTAAAGCGTCAACCAATCCAGGTCTGAACTTAACCTTGTAGAACCGAAAGCGAGTTTCTGATGCGGCCAGCTTATAAATCACATTCTGACAGCACTTCATTGTGTTCGATTTTTGCAGGGATACTTTCCACAGCCTGTGCCAAATTGCGGGGTCGGGATCGCAGAGCCCGCACCTCGTCGCGTTTTCAGGCGAGCCACCGACGCAGTCGCATGGCGGGCATGGCCACTGTGGTTGATGTCGCGCTCGAAAGCCGCGCACTGCTGGCTGCTGCCTTCGGGTTTGATTTTACAACGATTGCGAGCAATCTTTCGGCGAATCAACGATTCTTTGGAAGTCCCAATCCGAATGATGCGCCGTTCACGATCATCCGTTACGGGTTCGGTGAAGTGACTTCGATTACTGGATTACCTGCTACAAATGCGGCCATCAATGCTCCCGGCGATTTGACGTTTACCTTTGGCAGTGCCGATGTTAACAACCCCGTGGAGGTCGTCACACTGTCGACATTTGATGACGGAGTGTCAGACGGACTGGCGAATCAGATCTACACACCTGACGGAAATGACAACCCAACGTTTACGCTCAAAAAATCCGGTGTGTCCATCGCAACAGGGCAGTTGCTGCAGATATCGCTGCAAACCACAATGACGGGTGTTGTTACATCCCCCAGCAGTGCGCCCAGTCGATTCCAACTGACGGCGGCGGCAGGAGCGGACACAACGATCTTCGATGAACTGATGGCTGCGACGGGTGGTACGGGCGTTGTGGAATTTTCGCTTTCGGCGTTCAACCTGACCGGTCCGTGGGTCGGAGTGGGTGATGCGGAAGTCTTTAGTTCGACCGGCACATCACTGAATCTGTCAACACTGTCCGCAACGCTGAATGGTGGAGATCTTGTCGTGACAGATGTGGTCGGGAATGTCAATAATTTGACCGTTGGTGTTCAGGGGGCAAACCTTGTGATCACTGACGCCTCAGAACAGTTTGGATCGATTCCCCTCGCAGGAACTCTGTCGAACGGCGACAAGACATTGACGATCCCTCTCGCCAGTTTGACGGGGACGATCACTTTCAATCTGGCTGGTGGTGATGATACGCTGACCATCGCTCCGAGTGTCACACTGCCAGCGACGCTCAATGGCGGCATTGGCAATGATTCGCTCACCGGCGGCAGCGGCAACGATATGCTGGATGGCGGGCCGGGCAATGACATCCTGATCGGTGGTCTTGGCAACGACGCTTATGTCTTCGGTGCGGCTGCGGTCGGCGGTGATGCAGACGTTGTGACGGAACTGGCGAATCAAGGCGAAGACACGCTCGATTTTTCTGCCGTGACGGATGGTCTTCTTGTCCGCCTCTGGTCTGACTCCGTCCAGAATGTCCATACGGACCGAACACTGCAACTGACCTCCGGGTTTGAAGTGGAGAATGTCACGGGTGGTTCAGGAAATGACACTCTGATCGGAAGTAATAAGAATAACGTTTTGATGGGCAATGGAGGCAACGACAATCTGATCGGCCATGGTGGCAATGATTCAATGCTGGGCGGCCTCGGAGACGACCGTTATCTCTTCTATCAGTCTGTGGGCATTGAAGCGGACACGGTCATCGAACTGGCCAATGAAGGCTCCGATACGCTCGACTTTTCCGGAATGACGTCCAGTGTGTATGCCCGACTTTGGGCCACGTCCGTTCAAAATGTCCATTTCGGAAGAACGCTGCAACTGAGCGATGGCTGGAATATTGAAAATCTGACCGGAGGTTCAGGAAACGATACGCTGATTGGAAGCAACAACAGCAATGCCCTGACTGGCAACGGAGGCAACGACAATCTGATTGGACACGGCGGCAATGATACGATGACCGGCGGAACAGGGGATGATTGGTACGGATTCTATCAGGCCGTTGGTAATGAAATCGACACCGTCACGGAACAACTGAATCAAGGCACCGACACGCTCGATTTTTCAGGAATCTCAAACAATGTGTATGCTCGACTTTGGTACACGTCGGTTCAATATGTGCATACCGGAAGGTCGCTTCAGTTGAACAACGGTTTGGCGTTTGAAAATCTGACAGGCGGTTCAGGAAACGACACACTCATCGGGACCAATCTGAACAATACGCTGATTGGCAACGGGGGAAATGACAACCTGATTGGTCATAACGGCGACGATATTCTGCTTGGACTGGACGGGAATGATTCGCTCGACGGTGGTGCGGGGCGAGACGTGCTGATCGGAGGACTGGGACTGGACACGATCCTCGGCGGCAGCGACGACGATATCCTGATTGCCGGCGACACCACGTTTAACAGCAACACGGCGTCGCTGAACGATATTCGCACCGCATGGACGTCCGTCGTGATCTATGCCACCCGCGTTGCCAACATCCGGTCAGGAGTGGGTACCTCAAATGCCTCCTTGAAAGCCACCGTCAATGTGCTCAATGACGCCGGAGAAGTCGATAGCCTTACCGGAAACGCGGGAGACGACTGGTACTTCAAAGCTCTTGATGATGTCATTACCGACCTGCTGGGCGGTGAACTGGTGGATGCGCTGTAAGGCGAGCGGAGCGACGTCAGTCGCCCGATCCAACGAGCGACGTCGCAATGGACATGTCGCGGGGACAGGAAGATTGGGGACAGGAAGATTTGCGCCAGTCTGTAACCTGGCTCGTTGGTGGTTCCATGTTCCTGTAAACAATTTTCCTGTACGTTTTCCGCGTCAAACGCGAGGCCGCGAAATCGGAGGACTGACGTCTCGCCGGGCCGCAATTCTTGTCGCGTTGAGTAGAAATGCTGTACAGTTCTGATTGTCACATCAATGGATGCCGATTGATTGATCAAAACAGTTCTGTTGGAAACTCACCATAATGCTGCCGCCAGAATCTCGTGTCTCGCCTGCTGAGTCACCAGTCGGACGCCATCGTCCAGAGCCGTCTGCAGGCACGAACGCCAGAGATCGATGTGTCGCGGTGCGGTTTGAATACAGTCCTCGATTGCTGGAGATCCTGAACCACGTTAACGCCTCGCTGGCAATTACCACCTATCAAGCCGGAAAGCTGGCGGTGGTCGGAGTGGCCGGAGATCAGCTTGATTTTTCGTTTCATGATTTTGAGCAGGCGATGGGGATTGCCGTGGGACCCGATGCAATCGCCGTGGGATCGCGGCGTGACATTCATGTCCTGCGAGCTGCCAAAGACATTGCTCCGTTCATCGCTCCTGCGGGAACATACGACGCTGCGTATCTGTCGCGGCACTCATTTCGTACTGGCAACATTCATGGCCACGAAATGGCCTGGGGCCGCGAAGGTTTATGGATTGTCAACACGCTCTTTTCCTCACTGTGTACGCTGGATGAAAATTTCAGTTTTGTGCCGCGATGGCGACCGCCGTTTATCAGTAGGCTCGAAGCCAACGATCGCTGCCACTTGAATGGACTCGCGATGCAGGACGGGAAGCCGAAGTATGTCGCCGCGCATGGGGATTCTGACGAACCAGGCGGCTGGCGGACGACGAAGGCCACTGGTGGGGTCGTCATTGATGTGGACAGCGGAGAAACTGTCTCACGCGGATTCTCGATGCCGCATTCACCGCGAATTGCAATGGGCCGATTGTGGGTGTTGAATTCCGGGGCTGGACAATTGGGGACGATCGATCTTGCCACCGGACGTTTTGAACCAATCACCAGTTTTCCCGGTTTCACTCGCGGACTGGCATTTCAAGGGCAGTTTGCATTTGTCGGACTGTCGAAGATTCGAGAGACATCGGTCTTCGGCGGGATGCCGATTGAAAAAGATCGAGCCAACTTACGCTGCGGAGTCGGTGTGGTGGATCTTGTCAGCGGCCAGCAAGTGGCGATGCTGCAGTTTCATTCCGGCGTGGATGAGATCTTTGCCATCAGCGTTCTGCCTGGCTGCAAAAATCCTTGCATTGTTGGACCGAATGAATCGGATTCCAGTCGTACGGATATCTGGATTGTTCCGACATCGGCCGCTGCTCCGGGGCAATTAGAAGAACGAGCGACGATTCCTGTTCGGCCAGACAATTCAACGCCTGTCGAAAAGGCGACGCAGCTTGTGGCTCATGCCGAAGATCTGCAACGCAAAGGACAACTTCGCGAGGCTGTACAATCCTATCGCTCCGCCCTGCAGCTCGAACCAAACCGTGCCGCATGGCATTGCAACCTGGGAAATCTCTGGCAACAGTTGGACGATCAGGATCAGGCGATTGCATGTTACGAGCAGGCCCTGCAGGTCGATGCCGGTTGTATCCCGGCGAGACAAAATCTTGGATACCTGTTATTTAATCATGGTCGCACTGAAGAAGCCGTCGCACAATACGACGCACTCGTCAAACTGAACGCGTCGCCGATCAATCGGCTGCTGGCGGCGAGCGTACTGCCGGTCGTGTACGAATCGAAGGCATCGGTAGAAGTATGGCGACGAAGGCTGACTGAAGGGCTTGATGCGTTGATCGCGGATGGCAGAACAATCGATGCGACTGAGTCCCTGGTACCGACGTCGTTTTTTCTGGCATATCAGGGTATGAATGATACAGATGTGATGCGACGACTTGGGAAAGTCTGTCTCGGATCAGAACTTGTCGCCTCGCAATCTGGCAAGCGAAAGCCACGATCCGACGGCCGACTTCGAATCGGATTCCTGTCCGCGTACTTCCGCGACCATACGATCGGACGTCTGAACCTCGGACGCATCCAGCATCTGGATCGGACTCGGTTCGAAGTCACAGTCTTATCGGCCACGGGGCGCGAGGATTCCGTTGCGGCGCAGTTTCGAGTGGCCGCAGATCGGTATTGCCAAATCCCGCGGGACGTCAAAGCGGCTCGTGCATTGATCGCTGATCAGGATCTGGATATTCTGATTTTTGCGGACGTCGGCATGGATTCGCTGACGGCGACTTTGGCGTGGTCACGCATGGCTCCTGTGCAGTGCGTCACGTGGGGACATCCGGATACGACCGGCAGTCCGTTCATCGATTATTTTCTTTCGAGCGAACTGCTTGAAACTCCCGAAGCCGACTCGCATTATACCGAACGGCTTGTGCGTCTGCCGCTGTTGGGTACGTACTTCGAACGCCCGGCCGCACAATCGAAAATTAAAAATCATCAATCGTCACTTCGCACGTACGTTTGCCCGCAAACGCTGTTCAAATTCCATCCCGACTTTGACGAAGTGCTGGCGGGAATTCTGCAGGCAGATCCGCTGGCAGAGATCGTGCTGCTCGAAGGCCGAGTGCCGCACTGGACGAATCGTCTGAAGCACAGATTTGAAAAGACATTACCTGGCAATTCCTCCCGAGTCCGCTTTCTTCCTGCGATGCCCCGTGCCGAGTTCATGAATCTGCTAGCCGACGCCGACGTCATCCTTGACCCGCTCCACTTCGGCGGTGGCCACACCACCTACGAAGCCCTCGCCGTCGGAACACCGGTTGTCACGCTGCCCGGAGACTTCCTCCGCAGCCGCATCACTCAGGCCCTGTATCGCAAGATGGGATTCACTGAATTGACTGTTTCGTCGCCAGAACAATACATCGACACTGCAGTGCGCCTTGGAACCGATGAATCTGAACGAACCCGAGTCTCCACCCGCATTCTGGAGACGTGTCCCGTGTTGTTCGAAGACACCGCAGAAGTTCACTGCCTCGAAGACTGGCTGTGGTCACTGACTTAAAACTCGAATGGTAATCGTGAAGCAGGCGAGCGGAGCGACGTGAGTCGCCCGATCCAACGAGCGACGTCGCAATGGACATGCTGCGGTGCAATCGCGAAACATGGACAGGAAGATTGGGGACAGGAAAATTTGCTGCAATCTGTGTCGTCGTACTTCTGCAATTCCATTTTCCTGTACACAATTTTCCTGTATTTTTTCCACGTCAGGAGCAATGCTGCGAAATCGGAGGACTAAAACGGAGCAGGCAGAAATCCAGAGTATGCGAAGCACCCCAAAAACAAACAGCCCGAGGTCGCGATGGAGCAAACTTCGGGCTGTTCGTATCGCTCTGCCAGGAACGGAGGAGAGTACCGGATCGTATGCGAGACGCACACGCCACGGGTTGTCCGTTCACAACAGCAGCTTCACGTCGCGTTGCTGATATCGTCGCCGTTGAGGTACGGATAGAACAGACGGCCTATCTCGTCACTCAGTCGAGAAAAGTATTCCATCCTGAATGTATCGTAACTCACGTCGGTGGCCGAACGTGGTACCTGAATCGGAAACTGACTATTCAGATCGTGTGAGAAAATCCGTTTTCCTTCACCACCGGTTTCCATTTCGTACACACTGACAATCGCTTCACAGCGACCACGAAACAGCGTGTTGCTGTCGCGTTCGTAGAGCGAAAAATCGCTGACATCGATGTAGACGACATAGTTGACGTCGAATGCGGCACCAATTTCGGTCGCAGTATCCCAGTCAGGATTTTCGGCTATCCAGGCACGTACCGCTTCACTTGGGACGACATCAATCTTGTTCTGCACTAGTTGATGGGCAACCTGCCGAGCCAAAATATGATCGATGTTTTCGCACTCGTACTTGAGTTCATCCGATGCGTAACAAACGACCGCGACACGCACGTTGCGATCAGTGAGTGACTTCTTTGTGTCTCTTTCAAACAGTGGCTCAATCTGCGGCGGTCCGCCGATCAGATAGCCCAGCAGGATGAAATAATTACAGCCAGGGACCGAAAACAGCAGCATCGCTGCCAGTGCCATTCGGGCGAACAAGCACCAGCGCTGCCGAGTGGAATCTTGTTTTCTCATCAAATGACCTGCTGGTGATACGGTGGACATGGTACGGTTCCAGGTTGATCCAGGAAATCCAACGCTGCTGTTGCGCCAGGATTCCGGGGATTGCGGAAATCAGATTTCTACTTCGCTTGGCCGATGGTCGTAGAGCATTCTGGCCAATTGAGCAGAGACTCGGTCAATAAAGTTTTCCGTAAACATTTCTTCCGACCGGCTTTCAAGCGGGACGGGGTACGTCGTCGGAAACATCACGTTGAATGATCGCTCGACAGCAATGACTGCTTGCTTCCTGTCGAGATTTTTTCCAGTCGATTTGATTTCCATCATGGAAATACGACCTTCAGCCTTACCCTGCAGCAAATGCGGGCTGTCCGGTACAATGACCCCAAACGATTTCAAATCGATATGCATCACAAAGTCTGCATCGAACGAATCGGCCAACTCCGAAAAATCGCCCCATTCACCGTGATCATCGAACCATTTTGCGACGTCATCGGCTGGGATAACTTTGATTTTTCGAGTATCCAGAATTCGCGACATTTTATCGACGATGTCGATTCGTATTCCCGGATGTTTCGACAGGATTAGATGAGTCGTCGAGCACGCAATCAAAATGGATTTTTCGCCCTTTGCCAGATCGACCCCGGTTCCCGTACGAAACACCGACTTCATTTTTGGGTCGTCGAAAAACAACTTGCCTGCCATTACACCCAGCGAACAGCCAGGCAACACCATCAACGCAGCAAGACCCAGCAGCATTGCACGCCGCGAACCAGGTCGCTGTTCCATGAGGCTGAACAGTTGCATGGTTGGGAACTCCTTTGCGAAACACTTCGAAACCGTGGTGACCGACTGCAGAATGTGATTCAAAATGTTCCAGAATCGCGGACTGGAATCTGACATTGCGGCAAGAAGTATCAGTCGCTGGCCGATTTCGCAAGAGGCATGAAGCCACCAAATGTGCTTGCAGAAGCTTTCCGGCAACAACCGCCGTTGCCGTCGCGTCGCTCAAATTCTCACACCGCAAATCCTGCCGAATGGTGGCTGTCGGCGAACATTTATGCGTCCGTACGAGACCAACGACTCAGCATCGATTCTTCCACGACTCGAAAAAAACGGCTCACTTGAGCTTTCTTTCGGAATCCATCACGATTCGAATCACGAGAGACGAGGTTGGCGAGCCGGAGATGTGGCGGTCTGTTATACTCGACGCGGCCTGAAATGATCCAGGGCGAGCGGAGCGATGTAAGCCATCCGAGTCCTATGCGTGCAACTCGGTGGGTTGACACCCACCGGTCACCAGGACACCGCAAAGTACCGGTGGGCTGACACCCACCGCTCACCAGGACACCGCAAAGTACCGGTGGGCTTACACCCACCGCTCACCAAATCACCTCAATAATGACCGTGTGAAGTATACAATGAATAAAGATGTTTGCCGCTGGGGAATTCTCAGCACGGCTGCGATCGCGAAGAAGAACTGGCATTCCATCGCGAATTCTGGCAATGGATGTGTGACAGCCGTCGCCAGTCGATCGGCTGAGAAAGCTCAGCAGTTTATCGCCGACTGCAGCGCATCGGTTCCAGTGCCACACACTGTCGCAGCCGTTGGAAGTTACGAGGCACTTCTGAAACGCGACGACATCGATGCCGTCTACATTCCACTGCCGACCGGTCTTCGTGCTGAGTGGGTTATTAATGCGGCTCACGCCGGCAAACATGTCATGGTGGAAAAGCCGTGCGGCGTGAACGCGGCCGACGTCCAGCGTATGATCGATGTCTGTGCGCAGGCGAACGTTCAGTTTATGGACGGTGTGATGTTTATGCACAGTGCAAGGATGAAACAGATTCGACAGGTGCTTGATGATGGCACCAGCGTTGGCACGATTCGTCGGATCGCCAGTCAGTTCAGTTTTTGTGCAGCCGATGAATGGGTTCAGAGCAATATCCGAGCGAGCAGTCATCTGGAACCCGCTGGCTGTGTGGGAGATCTTGGCTGGTATACGATTCGATTTTCGCTATGGACGATGAACTTTGAAATGCCTGTTGAAGTTCGTGGACGAATTCTGCACGGGACAAAACGCGCGGACAGTGCGGAAAGTGTCCCAATGGAATTTCAAGGGGAAATGCACTTTGCGAACGGCGTGTCGGCGACGTTCTTCAATTCCTTCCGCGCAAATCATCAGCAGTGGGCCAACGTGAGCGGGACAAATGGTTATGTGCAGATCCCCGATTTTGTCCTGCCCTACTTTGGTAACGAAGTGGCCTTCGAAGCAGGTATTCACAATTTTGCGATCGACGGCTGTTTTTTCAACATGGAAAAAGTCTTTCATCGACACGCCGTGCCAGAATACAGCAACAACAATCGAATCAGCCAGGAAGCAGAAATGTTCCGAACGTTCGGCGGTCTGGTACTCAGTGGCAAATGCGATAACTACTGGCCGGAAATCACCCTCAAGACTCAGCGAGTTATGGACGCGGCGCTAAAGTCCGCGAACAGTGGCGGTATCGGGGTTGTACCGTAAGTTGGATAAAGTCATCGTTGTGGTGTGCAGGAGAAGAGCTTAACTAGCCATTTCTACTTCTTCTTCGGAAACTACATGTATGTTTGGTGCTAGACCCGATGGAACATCGATCGTCAGTTGTTGCCAGGCTTCTCCTGATGTCGTGCTCGCGACGTTAGTTGAATGGGGCGGACGGTTTTCGAAGCTGAAAGTAAAAAGTGAATCCGATTGGCGAACTAGTTTTCCAGAGTTTCGTGTGGCCGGAAATGAGCATATCCTTTGTTCAAACGGAACTTGGACATCGCATTTTGACAATTCATTCACGATATCGACTGGAATGGCGATAAGCGTTTCACGAATCGCAAAATCCATTGGTGTGCGATTCACCATCACGACGGCTGATGTTGAATACCCATGCGTCCGGATGGAGTACTATACGATGGCAGGTTTACGGAGTGGCCAGCAGAGCGAATTGTTTCAGCGATGAAAGATGGATCCAGATGGCGATTCGACACTACAGGGGATCCGCTGCCGTTTGAAAAGGTTGCTCAGTACTCGAAAGCGAGGATCGCAGAGCGGTTCACCGTTGAGTTAGCGGCTCAGTATGCAAAGGCGACGGGGATAAATGTGCGTGACCAATCGAACTGGTTAAATTGCATTCTAGCGAGCGCCGAATGACAAAGAGACGGTCACCGGTGCCAGACAATGGGCCTGAATGCAAAAACCAACAATGCGAGCCACAAACCTTTCAATAATTTACGGAAAAAACGGGAGACTGAACCAAGGTGTCAAAAAGTCGAATTTCAGATTTAAGCTCGCAGGAAAGAAATCTGTGGTGGTCCTGAATCTGTGGGTATACATTGCTCCCGCAGATTCAGGGCGACCTCAGATAGCAATCTGGAAGCAAATTTCGTGAACCATGCACCTGGCGAGGGTTCGACTGGCAACCCAAAACATGCACGCAAAATGCGCGATTGTTGTAAAGAAAGTAGCTAGTCCTGCCCCCACAGGGCATCGGCGATCCAGTCCAGATCTTCCATCTGCACATTCGCCTCTGTTTTGCCTCGTGCTGCACCGGCGGACGTCAGTGCGTTTGTGACAAGCAGTCGCAGGACGCTCGCCAGTGGGCTGCTCACCCCTTGGCTCAGCGCCCGTTGTACAAGTCGATGGTCTCGATTCAAAATGACTTCATTTTGTCCGGTGGGTGCCTGACGAAAGTGGGCATCGATCAGACGCTGAAAGCCTTTCGGGATATCGCCGTCGCGGCGCAGTTCTTCAAAAGTCTGAGCCAATTCATAGCGTTCATTCAGAAAGGCGACCACCGGCAGGCCCTTTTCATAGGACGCCATCAGCACTCGCGCGTTTGTCGAACTGAAAAAATCGGCCCATGTCGCGGGCACGTCTTCCAGTTCGTTCATTCCCATCACGGAATCTGCGAAATTGTCTGACGACGGAGTGGCAGGACGCAGGTCGATCTCCTGACCGTGATGATCAGAAATCATTGACGCCAGAAGATTTTCTTCAAAGCTGCGAAACACATGCACGCAGGGCGTCGGATTCGAAGCAAACACATCATCCAGATACCGTTCCTGACGACGATCGGCGTTGTACCAGATGACATATTCGGCATTGGATTCGTGCAATGCGTCCGCCAGACTTTTCTGCAAAAGTTCGTCGAACAATAATGCTCCGCGTGAAGTCCGAAAACGGTACACCCTTGTCAGCAGCTCGCGGAGGCGAGGTTCCACCAGGGCAGCTCCTGCCAGCAGGTAGCGATGCCAGTTGACAATGGCTTCCAGCCGCGAAGGTTCTTCGTCGGCCAGTCGCTCCAGATGATTGTACAGGAATTCGTTGAGCGTCGAACGCACAATTTGAAACCGATCATCGCGGACCAGATCTTCGCGGCTGGCCGTGGGCAAACAGTCTTCCAGTTCCAGCACACCTCGCAGAAAGGAAGCCCAGGGCGGCAGCAAATCGCGTACGCGCCGCGAAATCACCATTCGCCGCACCGTGACAGCAACCGTGGATTCATCCGCGAAGCCAGGGGTTCGCTGAGGCGAGATGTAAAGTGCTCCGGCGATTGATGCGGGCTTTTCGACGCGGATTGGGATCACGTCGAGCGGCGATTCATTGAAGTAATTTGCCAGTTCCAGTTCCAGCGATTCCGGATCAGGCGTGGGTTCGAACCAAGCCACATTGATCACGTTGACTCTCGCAGCGCTGCCATTCAAATGAATCGGCACGGTCAGGAAATCTGCGTACTCACGAATCGCAGCCTCCAGCGGTTCCGCCGCTTCGGACATAATTCGAAACTGCGGCTTCAGATAAAGTCGCACGGATGTCCCGACTTCCGTCCGATCACTTGACGACAATTGAATACTGGTTCCAGGTCCGGCCTCCCAGCGAATGCTTTCAGCCCAGTCCTCACGACGACTTTCCACAACCAGTCGATCCGCCAGCATGAATGCACTGAACAGTCCGATGCCGAACTGACCGATCAGACGATCGCCGTCGCCGTTGACGTGTTCACGTTGTTGATCGGAGCCGCGTCCTTTCAACAACCCGGTGATGCCAATACCCAAAGTGCCAAGAAATTGTTCCGCATCGTCGGCGTTCAGACCGATGCCGTCATCAAGGAATGTCAGCGTTCCATCCGCCGCATTTTGCTGAATGTCGATCCGACCGCGGAATGCCAGATCGCGACTGCGGCGACGCATGATGGCGTCGTGGGCATTCTGAATCAGTTCCCGAATCGGCGTGTCCAGTCGGCTGTACAGCGACGATCCCATGATCTCGATGACGCCGGCAATATCTACCCGGAAGGGAATCTGGCGAGTCCACACGCTCTGCACCTCACGCTGCCTGTACTTAAGTCCTGTAAACACTTTCCTAAAGCGTACGCAGGGTAGCAATTCAGCGGATCAAGTTCACGCAAGGAACAGTGCCGTCATCTATGACCGAGACTTTGCGACCGGTGCAGGCTGCCCAATGCCGCCTGATTCCCGCCGAACCTCAACAAACATGAGCGCACCGACGATAGAAAATCGTCACAATCTCGTCTCAACCATCTGTAAGGCGAGCGGCAGACTTCTGCTGACCGTCGAAAACCGGGGGCTGGCAAGCTGTCGATTTACCCGCCACCAGATTTATTGAGGTGGTTTTCGGGATTCTGCACTACTCGAATACACTGAGAATTCCGATCGTGCAGAATCCTGAAAACCGCTGAGGTCAACTCAGTGGCGACTAAATTAACAAATCCATGGATCCCTGCGACCAATAAAATCAGCCGCCACGCGATAGCGTGCGGTTTCACCTGCGTTCATCCGAATTATTCCTGCAAATGTACCGGTTGTGTACCCAATTTCTGGCTGCGCTTTCGTTCGCCATGCTGTTGACCGTCGCGGTCGAGGCACAGGAGGCAAAAGGCAAATCCGCAGCGCGCGACCTGACCGAACCACAGGTCCGGGAGATGATCGGCAAGCTGGCGAGTACCAGTTTCTCCGAGCGCCAGCAGGCGTCCAAAGATTTGCTCAACGTCACGCCGGAATTCGTCAGCCTGCTCGAAGACGCCGCCAAATCTTTATCAGGCGAAACCCAGGCACGTCTGCGAGTCATTTTACCTCAGGTCCGCAATCGCCTGTTCAACGATCAGCTTGGCGCATTCCTGAAAAAGCCCTCAATCGAGACTGCTCAAAGTCTCCCACAATGGGAACGATTTGAAAGAATCTGCGGCCACGAGGACGATGCGTTGAGTATGTTCAGTCAGATTCTTGAAGCTGAAAAACAACTCTTCGCGACTCGCTTGTTTGCCGTGCGTGAACTTCCTGCCATGCTGGAAAGCCGCACGACGGACATCGCGAAACAATTCAACGGAAGTGCGGACGAAGAATTCCCCATCGCCTCCGTGGCCGCAGTGATGCTACTTGGAAGCGAAACCGAAACACGACTTGTACGCGGAACTTCGACAAATATCTCAAGTGCCCTGGACGACCCGCGTTTCCGCAGGATCATCCAGGACGGCGTCTATTCTCGCGCGCTGCGGGCGATTGTTGAAGCATGGATCGTCCGAAAAGGTCTCGCGGCAGAACGACCGCTGCTGTTTTCGATGCAGCATGACCTGGCGGCTGGTCGCACTGTGGCTATCCGTGTCATTGAAAGCAAATCACGCCGACCGGATATGATTCTTTCGATCCTTTGCCTGGCAAAACTCAGCGACCCCGCCGACCTGCCACTGATTGAAGCGTTGCTCGACAACGAAACCATCCTCTGGCCTCAACGCGGTCAGGTCGTGAAGACACTGATTTCCGGCGAAGCGCCTGTCGATACGAATTACAACATTCAGACCCGCGATGTCGCCCTTATCGCGGCGGCTCACCTGCGTGGGATTTCCACGACGGAAATCGGCAGCATGGCTCGCACGTCGGACGTCACGCTGTTTGCGATCGATTCGATTGGTTTCAGCACCGACGAAGCCCGCAGTAAAGCGTTCGCCGCCTATCGCAAATTCGCCGCAGCGAATGGTGTGCCCGGTGGCAAATGAGGCACCTGCACAGTCGTTTACGCGGCCGATGTATCGATAAACCCGGCAGGCGATTCTGAACGCGGGAGTTTCAGAGTGAATGTCGTGCCTTTGCCGATTTCGCTTTCAACACGAATTCGGCCTTCATGAGCTTCCACGATGCGAAGGCACAATGACAGGCCCAGTCCCGTTCCTCCCTGGCCACGTGCGTCGGGGGTCTTGGTGGTGTAGAACGAATCGAAGATGTGGGGAAGTTTGTCGTGAGGTATCCCGCAACCGGTATCACTGACGACAATTTCCGCCCAACCTTCGTGGGTATTGTCACGCACGATGAGTTTCAGGCGTCCGGCTTCTTTCATGGCCTGTCGAGCGTTCACAATCAGATTCATCAGGATCTGCTGAATCTGGCTGGAATTGACCATCGCCCAGACTGGCGACGGAGCCATCAGATCGACGGATATGCGATGCATCTGCAGGTCTTTCTGCACCAGCACCAGCACGTCGTTGAGCAACCGTTTCAAATCGGATGGTTCGACACGATCCGACGTATTACGAGCGTATGCGAGCATACCGGTCGTGATCTGAGCGGCTCGTTGACCGGCGGAAAGAATTCTGTCGAATGACTTTGTCCGCATTTTCTCGTCGTTGTGGCGAAGGCCCATCTTGGCGTAGTTGATCACCGTGGTGAGGATATTGTTGAACTCATGGGTAATGGACGACGCCAGAGCACCGACCGAGCTTAAACGCTGCGCTCGCATGAGTTCTTCCTCAAGCATCGCGATACGCTGTTCAAGGATTTTGACCTGTTGAGACTCATCCATGACGATCGACTGCTCCAGCCCGAAATTTCGGGCACAAACGCATGTGGTTACACGGCAAGACCTGAACAGCCGCTTCTGTGGGATTTATCGGCATAATTCAACGTGATCTTGTGGCTCGACATGTGGCATTCTGGCATCAATCGCAGCATTCATGCAGCAGAAACTGCCGCTGCCCCCGTCACGCAACGAACCATCAGGCCCTGAACGTCGTATTTCGGCAACAGGGCGTTGTTTTGTGGCTGTGTTGATTTTTCGCAGCATTCAGTCATTGGGAATTTCCCCTCACTGTGTGCAAGGCACGATCTAGGCTTTCATTGCGGTGCGTTGCAATCCAGCCCGATCGGCAACTTGTGGCCAGTCGGAAATAAAGCGGATGCACTCACCATTCTTGAAAGTTCGGAGACGCACCATGCGCCTTCTAGGCAATCTGTGTAAACACACGCGAACCAGTCAAGGCCGCGAAGGAGCTACGCTGGCGGAAACGGCGGTCGTGCTTCCCGTGTTCTTCGTGATCCTGTTCGGATTCATTGAGTTCGGGCACGTGTTCATGGTGATTCACGGTCTGAACTCCGCCGCCCGCCGCGCGGGGCGTTTAGGTGTCAGCGAAACAGCAACGACGGCAGAAGTGAAAGCCCTTGCAACTCAGGTTATCGGTTCCGCGATTCCTGCCGCCAAAGCCACGATTATCGTCAAGAACGGCGATGCGTTTGAAGTCCCGGGAATGGATGGATCATCAGTCAATTACTCAACGCTGCCGGACATCGAACTGTCCACTGCAAAACGTCGGCAGCTTTTTATTGTGCGCATCACAGTTCCGTACTCGGATATCGCAATTCTGGGACCGAGATGGCTGGGCGGTCTGACTGTTTACGGCCAGTCTGTAATGAGGAAGGAATAGACATGAGAAACCTGACATCCATGAGACGACAACGCCGTCCTGTTTCTGATCAGCGATGTAACCGCAAAGCGGCTGCCATGATCGAATGCGCAATCACACTTCCGGTTCTGATTACTCTGGTCCTCGGAGTTCTGGAAATCGGAGCAGGATTGCGAGCATCGACGATCCTGCAGTCTGCCTGCCGCGAATCCGGACGGCTCGCCGCGATGGACTGGAGATACATTGTTGCCGAAAACCAGACACCCAACCAGAAAGTGACACAGGATCTTAAGAACTTTGTCTCCGCAGCGGGGCTGCGTGGAAACAATGCCACAGTCACAATTACTTATGCGGATGGTGACAACGTTGGACAAACGTTTGACCTGTCTGACCCTGCCAATGATCTGAAGTTTGTGCGAGTCCAGGTCACGCTGCCGTATTCCAGTGTGAGCGTTTTTCCTTTGACTTACCTGGCAGGCAAAACCCTGAAAGCATCGATGGTGATACGAGCCACAACAAAGGGCGGTTCACTGTCCAATTAAGAGAAGAAGTTTTCATTCGTTGCTGTTGAGGCTTCGAATGCTGATGAATAAGGCTGACGGCGAGCCTTGTTAAATCGCTGCAATGTGATGACCCCGTGATGAACCGACTGACGATTTGTTTACTGCATGTTCTGCAAGCGACCAGACACGTCGGAACGACTCCCGGTAACAACCTGTGAAGAACCACGTAAGAAAGAGGGGACTGGAATGAAAAGAACAGATCAGAAATCCGGGGCATGGCAGTTCCGGCAGGAGCATCGGAAAGGAATCTTCTTTGTGCTGGCAGTGATCTGCCTGATGGGGGCAATGACATTCGTTGGAATGTCAGTGGACCTTGGCATGATCACGGTAACCAAGACGCGCATGCAGGGGGCAGCAGACTCCGCAGCTTTGGCAGCAGCGCAGGAGATTGTTGTGGCAGTGCGTGAAGCATCATGGGATTCTGACACTGGCCTCGACATGAATGCCGTACAGACCGCTGCAGCCACCAAGGCCCGGGATATGGCTGTGTATGTTGCCAACATCAACGGGTTTTATATCAACCGAGATACGGACGTGGTTCTGGGACGCCGATTGCTTGGCAGTAACGGCACTTCGTACACCGAATCATGGGGATCCGGCCCGTACAATTGTGTGAAGGTCAATATTCGGAAAGACAACAGCAACACGTCCGCTCCGGATGCTAAGTTGCCACTGATCTTCGCTCCACTTGCGGGCGACCGGAATCAGGCAATCACAACGACAGCGACCGCCTTCATTGAATCACGCGACATCGTTTGTACGCTGGACTTTTCCAGTTCGATGAACGATGACAGTTGCCTGAGTAACACGAGTGTTGCCCAGTTAACCAAAGCTGCCATCGAGACCAACCAGGATAATATCTGGGCGGCGTTCGTGGCGTCAGATGTTCGATTCAGCAACGATTCTTCCACCAAGAAGTTCCCGTCAGCCGGATTCGGCCTGGTCAACTCGGCTGTGGGCACAACCAACAACAACAGCAACAGCCAGACCGTCATTGAAGCTCTGGGGCTTTATACGCCGGAAAAGAATTACTACGACAGCTGGTCAACTGGCAGTTCCGGAGGAAGTTCGTACAAAAGCACAACTTCAGGCAGCTATCAGTATCGTCGATATACTTCAGGGTCACTTGCGGGACAGTTGCAGAGAAAACCGACCTCTGGCGGTTCATGGTCAACTGTGGCAGAAACAACGGCTCCAGGCTACTTCCCAAAAATTAACGAAAGTGCAATTCCGTTTCCTCAGGAAGGAAAAAACACTTCTACCGGGATGCGACTTGGCAAGCCGTCGATTGCTACAAGCAAAGCACAATGGCTTGCCTACGCAGACTATGTTCGAACGAGCAGTAACCTGAATAACCAGGGATACCGCTTCAAATACGGTTATCGCACACTGTGTCAGTACCTGATGGAATCTCGGTTCCGCAATACTTCTTCGGAAGATCTGTGGCGAGTGCCCCACTATCCGTTCCACAACATGAAGTTGGGGATGGGTACGTTCTGCCAGTTCATGACAGACCTGAGCTACGGAGATAATATTGGCCTTGTCGACTACGCTGTCGATGCCCGCATTGAAACGGGACTGAACGAAGATGGTGCCGATGCCACGGTTAATCTTGGATCGGACCTGTTGTCCACGAGATATACCGACATCAATACGATTCAGAGTCGCAAGCAGGCAGGTCACTATTCGAGCAACACGGCGACCGGTGACGGAATCCTGAAGGCAACTCAGTTGATCGATTCGAACGGACGCTATGGAGCACAAAAGGCGATTCTGCTGATGACGGACGGGATTCCAAATATCTCCCCATCCGGTTTCAGCCTTCCATCCGACTGGAACTGGAATAAGCTTCTCGATTACAACGACGACGGAACTGCCGACTACACCACGAGCAACAAAGCATCACAGTATGCTCTGTATCAGGCAAAGTTGGCGGCCGATAAGAAGATCGTTGTACACACACTGTGCGTAGGAGCGGGTGCTGATACAGCATTGCTGAAAGCGATCGCAAAGATTTCCGGTGGTTACGACATCGTCGTTGGCGGTGCGACTTCGACCGCTGCTCAGGAAATGCAATTGCGAGAAGCCTTCGGAGTTCTGGCCGGGCAGGTTCCACCTGCTCGACTGGTAGTTGCTCCTGAATGATCCTGCATGGAATCTGCCAGTGCAGAGACTTCAACTGAACGCAGGCCGCGTGGCGAAAGTCACGCGGCCTTTTTTTTTGATGCACCCTGCTACTCAATACCAGGCACCATCCACGTCAGCCAATATGCCTGAGCCAGTGTCAGCAGGCCCATCATGCAGGCGAGCGCGACGCTGTGCCAGAACACGAAGCGAAGGATCTGGCCTTCGTTGCCGGTTTGTTGCGTGGCCACAGCAGAAACCACGATGCTCTGGGCGTCGATCATTTTGCCCATCACCCCACCGGTACTGTTGGCCGTACAGATCAGGATCGGATTGAGGCCCAGGCGTTCCGCTGTGATTCGCTGCAGACTTCCGAACAGGGCATTGGCGGATGTGTCCGAACCGGTCAGTGCGACTCCCAACCAGCCAAGCATCGCAGCGAAGAACGGATACAAAACGCCCGTCTTTGTAAACGCAAGACCCAACGTTGCATCCATGCCGCTGTATCGCGTCACGTACGCGATCGCCAGCATCAAGGCAATAGTCAACAACGCATATCGCATTTGATAAATCGTACGAAACAGGACACGAAAAAAAGTGACCGGTGCGATTCCCATCCAGATCGCCGACAGTACCGCCGCCGTAAAGATCGACGTGCCGGTCGCGGACAGCCAGTTGATTTTGTACTCCGCAGCTTCAGGTTTGGCATCCACCGCAACTTCGATATTGCGTTGCACTTGCTGGTCGAGACCTGGAACTGCGAACTTGACTGTCGTGTGATCATCGAAGAAAGACTTCACGTCGTGTAATCCCCAGACAAACACGCAAACTGACAACAGTGCCCACGGAAACCATGCCGCGATCACGGCGGAGCGAGAGTCTGTGTTGACTGCAGAGGCCTCTTTGGCAGTCGATTCGCCATCAAATCGCCAAACATCGCGTGGCTTCCAGACTTTGACAAAAAGAGTCAACGCGATCAGCGACGCGAGACCAGCCGCGACGTCCACCAGTCGAGACCCGATATAATTGGACGTATAAAACTGCACCCCTGCAAAGACGCCTCCGCAAACAAGAACAGCGGGCCAGACACCTCGCAAACCACGCCAGCCGGACATGGTGCAAATCATCCATGCCGGAACCAGCAGGGAAAAAAACGGTAACTGACGCCCAGCCATTTGACTCAGCAGCATCTCATCCAACCCGGACGTATCTGCCAGCACTTTGATCGGCGTGCCGAGGGCACCAAAGGCCACTGGAGCCGTATTTGCAATGAGGGCCATGCCCGCCGCCTGCAACGGTGGAAAGCCAGCTCCGATGAGCAGTGCCGATGAAATGGCCACTGGTGTTCCAAACCCGGCCGCTCCTTCGACAAACGCGCCGAAGCTGAAGGCGATCAGCAAAGCCTGAATTCTGCGATCCGGAGAGAGCGACGCAACCGATCGCTTGACCACTTCAAACTGTCCAGCTTCAACCGTCAATGCATACAGAAAGATGGCCATCACCACGATCCATCCGATGGGAAACAATCCATAGGCCGCTCCATCTGCCGCTGCCGCCATCGCTGTCACGGCAGGCATCCGAAACACGAAGATCGCCGCGATCACTGCCGTAAAAAGACCTGCGGCAGCCGCGACATGAGCGCTGACGTGCCCCCAGCCCAAAAGTCCAAGCAACACCACAATTGGCAGGGCTGCAACCAGAGTGGAGAGGAACGGCGAATTCAGTGGATCGTAGACTTGAAGCCAGGGCATACGTCGCCGTCTATTGAATTTGGTGAAAGTGGCGTCCGCATGGGCGCATCCAGATGGATTGTGTACGGCGAGCGGCAGAAGCGGTTTTACCAAAAAACCTGGCCGAACAACAGGAATCCGACCTGAGATGAGGTCGGACAACGCAGGCAGATCTGTCCTCAGATCTGCTTCCTTCACCAAGGCCAACGAATCCCGGCGGAGTGCTTTACAGATTTACCAATGGCAATTCCGTTACTGCCGATCGAACACTGTGCATTGCCGACTCAATTTACGGAACTTTCTCAGTCCGGAATCGCGAGAAATCTGCGATCCCAATAGGATTTTGGCTGTCTTCGTTAGGATAATCTGTGATTCTTGCAGCAATGGAACGCTGACTGGACGTAAATAGGCCGCTACAATGCCGGCAGGGCGGCCGGGTTCTCCAATGTCACTTCTCACCGTTCGAAGTACAACCTCAAATTTATTCACAATTCTCCTTTGAATTCTTGATTCATGTCTGACAAACGCAATCTGTTCAACAAAGTCTGGGATCTGCACACCGTACAAAATCTGCCAGGAGGGCAGACGCAATTGTTTATTGGTCTGCATCTGATCCATGAAGTCACCAGCCCGCAGGCATTCGAAATACTGCGAGAACGAAAGCTCAAAGTGGCGTTCCCGGATCGTACGATCGCGACGGTGGATCACATTGTTCCGACGGCGAGTCAGGCTCGTCCGTTTCTGGACGGCCTGGCCGAACAGATGATGTCAGCCATCGAAAAGAATTGCAAAGACTTCGGCGTGACTCTGCTGGACCTGAAGGACAATCGTCAGGGGATCGTCCACATCGTCGGTCCGGAACAGGGGCTGACTCAGCCGGGCATGACGATTGTTTGTGGTGACAGCCATACGAGCACTCATGGTGCCTTTGGAAGCATCGCAATCGGGATTGGCACGAGTAACGTCGCCGAGGTCCTTGCGACTCAGACGATGTTTCTGAATCGTCCGAAAGTTCGTCAGGTCGTCGTGAACGGCGAACTGGCTCCCGGGGTTTACGCAAAGGACGTCATTCTTCACATCATTCAGAAGCTTGGCGTGCAGGGCGGCGTCGGCTATGCCTACGAATTTGCGGGCACGACTTTCGACGCGATGTCGATGGAAGAACGCATGACCGTCTGCAACATGAGCATCGAAGGCGGAGCTCGCTGCGGTTACATCAATCCGGACCAGAAAACTGTCGATTATTTGAAGGGCCGCCCGTTTTCGCCAAAGGGTGCGGACTTCGATCGAGCATCCGCGTGGTGGTTGAGCCTCGCATCAGCCGATGACGCTCAGTTTGATGACGTTGTGACGTTCGACGCGGCGGACATTGAACCAACAGTCACCTGGGGCATTACTCCAGCTCAGTCCGTCGGTGTCAGTCGACCGCTGCCGAGAATCAGCGAAGTTGCTGCTGACGAACAAAAGCTGATTAAGGAAGCTCTGGAATTCATGGGCATGACTGAAGGTCAACCGATCAAGGGCACAAAGATCGACGTCGCTTTCATCGGTTCCTGCACAAACGGCCGTATCTCCGACCTTCGCGAAGCGGCACGAGTTATCGAAGGGCACAGAGTGTCGCCGCACGTCAAGGCGATAGTGGTGCCGGGATCTCAGGTGGTTCGCAAGCAGGCGATGGAGGAAGGCTTGCACCTCATCTTCGAAGCTGCCGGTTTCGAATGGCGAGAAGCGGGTTGCTCGATGTGCCTCGCGATGAACCCGGACAAGCTCAAAGGTCGCGAAGTGTGTGCATCGTCCAGCAATCGCAACTTCAAAGGCCGCCAGGGCAGCCCAACCGGAAGAACATTGCTGATGAGTCCGGCCATGGTCGCCGCCGCCGCGGTTGAAGGCCATGTGGCCGATATTCGCGAGTTTGTGGTAGCTGCCGTTTAGGGCAAGCAGGAAAGTCCATGCTGACTCGAATCCAGACACTGAATTACAGATGCTTGAAACGCATTGATCCAGACATTGAGCAACTTCGACATCCTTGTTGGAGGCAACGGAGTTGGAAAATCGACGTTTCTGGATGTGATCAGTTTCATATCCGAGATCGTGAGTCAGCCACGTGACAGTTTGGCAAATGCGCTGCAAAAAAGGTCTGACTTATTTGACCAACTACTTTTCGATGTCGCCCAGGGTTCTTTCGAACTAGCAATTGAGGCAAGGATTCCGTCAAACGCTGTCCAGATGCTTGGTTGGAACAAAGGATCTGGACAGTTGCACTACCGTATTAAGGTTGGATACCTCACTTCGAATCGAAGTGAAGTTGGAATTCTGAGCGAAAAGCTTCTTTTGACACAGTTCGGAAACTCTTCTGCAGGCATACCCGCTTTGTCATCGGGGAATGTCGATGAGATTATGAATCGGAATGGCACGGATTCCAGACTGATACCGGACGTTTTGGGGTGCTGGCCAATTATCTCAAGGCTAGGATCACCCGAAGAAATAACGGTCTTTCATCGGGAAGCGTCTGTTCAGGATAACTCTGCTGTTTTCAACCAGTTTCGGCTTTCGCCTTCGAGTTCAGCGTTTGCTAATCTTCCAGAAGACACGACGCATTTTCCCGCTGCAACGTGGTTTCGCAGGTTCCTTGGAGATTCTGTTGTAAAGCCGAGTCTTACGCCCGAGGATCTCAGGTACCCAAAATTCGTGACGGGAACCGGACTGTCAAATGCAGACTTCAATCTCGCCGAGAGATTAGAGGCATTTAAGGAGAATCGCGACGACGGCAGTTTTGATGCATGGCTCAGTCATCTTCGAATTGCTGTGCCGGATCTGGAAACGATCACTACCGGTCACGAATGGGGGGCTCGGTCCAATGTTGTCCTTGTGTACAACGATGGCAGACTTGTGCCTTCCTGGCTTGCCTCCGACGGAACGCTTCGTCTGATTGCTCTTACGTTGATTGCGTACGCAATGGATTACGGAATCATCATTCTGATCGAAGAACCAGAGAACTGTATCCATCCGCTAGCAATTGAAATCGTAATGCAATCGCTGAGCAGTATGTACGAATCCCAGGTTTTTGTAACGACGCACTCGCCTGCAATCCTGAGTCTGGCAGCCCCTCAGAACATTCTTTGTTTTTCGAAGTCAACCGAAGATGGGACTGTGATCGTTCGAGGTGATCTCCATCCCAGAATGTCAGCATGGAAGGGAACTGTAGACCCGGGGATGCTTTTGGCCTCTGGAATTCTGGGCTGATGACGATGCCAGAGACTAAAGACTTGTTTGTACTCGCTGCGGACCGGGATCTTGAGCAAACCGTGCTGGGATTGTTGCCGCGAACTCATGCATTGCAGATTCGACAGGTCAGTGCAGAAGTTAAGCCATTCTGGCGACACGACGGAGGATGCCGAGTCGAAGGAGTATCCGTTCTTCGTTCTCTGGCTGGACAGTTTCGCCACGCGATTTTGATTTTCGATTTCGACGGTAGTGGGGCGAACGTGACGTCGGCGACCGAATTGGAGCAGCAACTGGAAGCAGATCTGCGCAAGGCGGGTTGGGACGACAACACTGCAGTGATCGTCGTTGAACCCGAAATCGAAGCGTGGGTCTGGGCCGATTCTTCCCATGTGTCCAGGATTCTGGGCTGGTCCGACGATCAGACACTCAGAGCCTGGCTGCGATCCGAGGGCTTCGTGAAACTCGACGGTCCAAAACCCAATGACCCGAAAAATGCCATGCTGGCGGCATTGCGACACGTAAAAAAGAAGCCGTCGTCATCCATTTTCAAGGAGTTGGCACAGACGGTCGCTTTCAAAGGTTGCACCGATCGCAGCTTTGATAAGTTTGTCTGAACACTTCGGCGTTGGTTTCCACCGGAAACGTAACGCGATTACACTTTGCATCATTCAACGATAACACTATTTGAGATTGTAACTCCAATGAACGAAGTCAAATCTGTCACTGCCACTGGCATTTCACTGCTACTCGACGACATCGACACCGATCGCATTATCCCCGCGCGATTTCTGCGCTGCGTGACTTTTGATGGTCTTGGCGAGCATGCGTTCGAAGACGATCGTCAGCAGGATCCGAAACATCCGTTCAACGAGCCACAATTTCAGGGTGCAGGAATCCTCGTGGCCGGGCGAAATTTCGGATGCGGATCTTCTCGCGAACATGCACCGCAGTCGCTGATGCGATGGGGGATCAAGGCGATCATTGCGGAATCGTTTGCTGAGATTTTTTTCGGCAACTGCGGTTCACTGGGAATCCCTGCGGTTAAAGCAAACCGATCGGACCTGGAGAAGCTTGCTGCAGCGGTTGAGACAAATCCGAAGCTGGAGATCACGGTTGATCTGCAGAAACTTTCGGTCACAGCCAGTGGTGTCTCGTTTTCTGTCACGATGCCCGACAGCGCTCGTGATGCGTTGGTGACCGGCCAGTGGGACTATCTTGGCCAACTTCTGAGTTCTGCGGATCAGGTGAGGGCACACGCGGGAGTTGTGCCGTACCTGAATGGTTTTCGAGCATAAGCATCCATTGGCAGATTCCAGTGGATAGACGTTGCTTGCGAATGCCTGAATCGGGACTGACGCCTCCGGCTCGGCTGAGTTTCGGCGAGCGAGGGGACGTCAGTCCCCTGTTTGTGATTCCAGCGACAATGCCAGAGTTCGAGAAATGAGCATCATAAGTCGAACAGAATACGCAGCCGATCTCCAACTTCATTCATCGTTCCGGCTGTCACTGCGCCCCATTGTTGCACCAACCGATCCAGAGAGATTGAGCGAACCGCTTCGCACATGATGAAGCTCCTGGTCTTTGTCCCGCCTTCCGGCGGTTGAAGCGCGACATGCCAGGGAATGCCCTTGTCTCTGCTGGTAATCGGCGCTATCACCACCAGATCTGCAGGACTCTTGTTGAATCCGTTTGTCGAGACAATTAACACTGGACGTTTGCCCGCCTGTTCCCGTCCCCGCGTCGGGTCGAGGTCAACCAGCCATACCTCGCCTCGCAGTGGAGTTGTCATCGTCATTCCGTTCCAAGCCCGTCTTCGAGCGCTTGATCCCACACCTTGCGTTCCGCCTGTTCGGCTGCCCACGCATTCGTGTCTTTCCGCAACTCGCCATACGCCAGAGACGCCTTGTCCAGGAATCGCTGACGGCGGAGAGCCTCTATCGCTTGTTCCAGAACGAGAGGCACAGACGCACCCAACTCTTCCGACAGCACCTTCAATTTTCGGTGGCTTTCCGAATTGATACGAACTGTAGCGGACATCGTCTTTGCTCCGTGAAGGATTCCATCGAGACAACCAAATTGCTCGTCAGGAAGTATACATCAAGGTATTCGTATTGCCACACATAATCCGATCGAACCTACGCGGCATGATGCTTCCGCCTGTGACTGACGCACTGCAACAACAATTGCTCACATAATTCGCCGATGTCGATGCCGAATGCGCGCGCGGACATTGGGACAAGACTGTGTGATGTCATGCCGGGAATCGTATTGATTTCCAGTATCCACGGTCGTCCGTCTGCATCAACTCGCAGATCCGTGCGGCTGATTGCCGTGACGCCGCAGACGCGACACGCGGCAAGGACGATCTGGTGCAGTTCCGCGGGCAGATTCTCGGGGGCGACGTCATACTGAGTCCTGTCGTCTGCATATTTTGCCGAATAGTCGTACCATCGCGCGGCGGGCAGAATTTCAACTACAGGAAACACTTCCCCATTGACCACCGGGACGGTCACTTCGCGGCCTGCGATATATTTTTCGATCAGTACCATGCCGTCCCATCGTGCGGCTTCTGCCACGGCAGCATCAATTTCCTGTTCGGAATCAACGATCGTGATCCCGACACTGGACCCCTGCGCGGCGGGCTTGACGACTTGCGGATAGCCGATGCTGCGCGACGCTGTGAGAATCGAGTCGCGAGTCGCATCGGGACTCAGCCCGAAACCAGGGGCGATCGGCAATCCGGCTTTGGCCAAAACTTCACGGGTCGCAATTTTATCAAACGTCAACGCCGACGCTTCTGCCGAACTTCCCAGCCAGGGAATTCCCAGCCGATCAAGATCCCGTTGCAGTGTCCCGTCTTCACCACCCGTGCCATGCAGCATGGGATAAATGACATCGGTCGAACGAGGTATTTCATGCAGAGCCAGAAAGGCGGGATCAATTTGCAGCACTCGATGCCCACGCTGCCGCAATGCGTTTGTCACACATGCACCGCTTTCAAGACTGACTTCACGTTCTGCAGAATCACCGCCGGCAAGTACGACAATCCTTAATGAGTCTTCGAGTGGAATGTTCGATGCCATGGACGTACCTCCGTGATGACGAGTTGCGTGAGACTGGAATTCAATCGTCTGCTTTTCGGTTCTATTCGACAATCCTTATCGCTTCACCTGCTTCAAACCCGCAGCATTGGCGGCCGGTTCAGGATCTTCAAACGGTAAGGCTTTCAGAAATTCAACCAGATCCTGAATTTGCGAGTCCGTCAGATTGCTCGTATTTCCATGTTGATCGTGTTTGTTGAATGTCGTCAGCACATCTTGCAGGGTCGCCGCCTTACCATGATGCAGATACGGTGCCGAGCGATAGACTCCCAGCAGCGTTGGTGTGTCGTATTTCGGTTCCATCAGTTCAGTCGGATCATCATTGCCGGTTCCCACATCATGTCGCACGATCTCTGCGATCGCACGTGGTTGAGAATCCGTACACATCGGACCGTTATGACAGGTCGCACATTTCGTCTCCTCAGAAAAGAAAAGCTGCTGCCCACGTTTGGCCGACGCTGTCAGGCCGCTCTTCGAAAACGGGCTTAGCGAATACTGGTGAGAATTCGTGTACTCAGCCAGTGCATCCAGTGCTTTATTTTTTCCGCTGATCGGTTCGCCCAGCGAATCCGGGAGCGGACTTTTGACGAATCCCTGTCCCTGCATCAACAGACCCTGAATCGTATGTTCAAAATCCTGTACTTCGTCGCGATCTGCCGACCAGTGAACTGGATGTGTCCATGAGAGTCCGGCCAGCGGTTGAGTATTCCTTAATCCTTCGGGCTGTTGCCATGTGCGTCCATCGGGGTCGCCATCGGGATGACAACTGGCGCAGGAAATCCAGTTTCTGGAAGACATCGGCTGCAAGGCGGTATAGAACAGCTTTTTGCCAAGCAGCAATTCTTCACTCAGCGGATTCTTCGTCACTGCGACGCGGCCCATTTCTTCTCCACCCGGAACGCGCAGGGCGACAACTTCAAAATCTAATGCGTTGTAGACCAGCACGGCATTGCCGTCGGGCGAGAACCTCACAGCACGCGGATTGTTACCCAATTTCACGTTTCGTTCGAACTCCAGCTCAACGTAGTCGTCGCCCAACACGCGGCACATAAACATATCATTTGTGCCGGCGAAGACGACGCACACACGGTGACCGTCCGGCGATATGTCACAATCCCAGGGATTGGCAGTAACTCGCACGCTTTGAAATGAATCCATCGGAACACGCATCCGGGTCCCGGATTTCTCTCCGGCCAGGCGTGCCACCGAAACATAGGGAAAGATCGATCCGTTGCCGTGAGACGCTGAGATGCGTGAACGAATATGAGTGAAGTACGCTTTCGTGTCGTCGGGCGACAGCACAATCTGCCGTGCTAAGTTGTCTGTGGATCCACCGTCCCATGCCTGTTGCACTGTCCCGTCGGACGTGGAGATTTTCAGGACTCGGGATGTCTGGTATTCAGTGACAAGCAGAAAGCTGTCGTTGCGATCTATCGCAATACCACGCGGCAGTTGACCGACTTGCCATGTTGCGGACACCACACCCGTTGTCGCGTCAATCTGAATCACCTGGCCGGGAAATTCCAGTGTCGCGTACAGCGTGCTTCCGTCCTGCGTACTCACGATGCCATAGGGTTCGTCATACACATCGATTTTGCGTTCAATGGTGCCGCTGTCTGCGTCGAGAATCGTAATCACGTCATCACCGTAAACGCAGCACGCCAGTTTGCGAGTCGTTCCGATCCATGCCACGCCTTCCGGATGCGCGCCAACAGCCACTTCGTGCTTCACTTTCATCTCCGGCCAACTAAAGATCGTCACTGTGCCGCTGTCTCGGTTGGAACAGGCGATCAGACTACCGTCGCTGTTGAAGTTCAGCAGCCCGCCAGTCCGAGTTTGTCCCTGAGCGTGAGTCAGCGATCCAGCGATGATTGTGGTGATCGACAAAGTGATCAAGAGTATCCTGGAGCAGTTCATAATTTTTGTATTTCGTTCTAACCAATGCATTGCGTCCGTCGTGACAACCGTGGATTGTCGCGGGCAGACCAGAAGCGTGCAAGAGCCATTGCCTTCAGATCTGCGTCCAGACGTTCGAAACGACCTCCCCCACGCGCAGCGTCTGGGGGAGGTCGGACGAGCGAAGCGATGTCCGGGAGGGGGCTTGCACTGTGGTTTGTCGCAAACGCGATGCATAGGCATTTTCTGGAGGATTTTGTCGAGCAACGGCTGTTGCTGCACAACGTTCGATATATTCACCGCCGACGAATCCGAAGCCAATCCAGTATTCACCACTCGCGGAGGCCCTCCCCCGGACCATCGCTCCGCTCGGCCCGACCCCTCCCTGCGTTGGGCGGGGTTGTAAAATATGACTGTCAATGTTCCAGCGATCCTGAGTCCACCGGGGAATTCTCGAAAATGTTTGGTTATGCTGATTGCCCTGCTGATGTATAGATGGCGGCTCACCGGCGATCACGGAGCAGGTCGCAATTCGCTTTCGGAAGGTCGATGTGTGAATCAAAATCCTTCGCAACAGAAGACCGCCGCGCCGACTGTCGTACGCTGGGTCGTACTGGGAATGGTTGCGTTTGCCTCCGCATCGGCGTATCTCACACGGTATTGCATATCCGCCGCCAATACGACAATCCAAAAGGAACTCGGCTTCCAGGACGCTCAAATGGGGCAGCTTATGAGCGCATTTGCGCTGGGATATCTGCTTTTTCAGATTCCGGGGGGCTGGTTCGGAAATCGGTTCGGGACTCGTCTGGCGTTTGCGCTGTTAAGTACCCTCTGGTCGTTGTGCAATGTCGCGACAGCCGCTGCTTCGGCACTGCCAGCGCTCCTGATTTCTCGATTTTCACTCGGAGCGTTTCAAGCGGGCCTGGTCCCGATCTCGGCAAAGATCGTGAGCGACTGGACACCGCTGCGGTCTCGAGGTCGCAGCAGCTCGATGATCTCCGCATCAATGTCGGTTGGCGGTGCCTTTGCGATGTGGCTGACAGGACAACTGCTGAGCAATGGCTACGCATGGAGGACGATTTTTGCTGCCTATTCGATGGTCGGCATCTGTTGGTCGATTGTCTTCTACTGGTACTTTCGCACGTCCCCGAAAGAGCATCGCCAAGTCAATGCGGCAGAACTGAATTTGATTCTTGAACCAGTTGCGCCGACGCCAGTCGCACAAGCAGGCACACCAATCCGCCGGGTTTTGCATTCCACGGATAGTGATTCGGGACGGTTCCTTTTCAGGAATATGGTGACCAGTTTTTCCATGTGGGGAATCTGCGTGCAGGCATTTTTTCAGGCAGCAGGCTACGTCTTTTTTGTGACATGGTTTTTTGCGTTCCTTGAATATGCCTATGGCATCACAAAAGCCGAAGCAGGAATGCTGAACAGCCTGCCTCTGATGGCTGTCGTGGCAGGAAGTCTTTCGGGCGGTATGATCATCGATGGACTTCTCAAACTGACCGGCAATCGATGGCTTAGTCGAACGGGAACAGCGATCTTCGCACTGACCGTATGTAGTTCGCTTACGATGGCTTCTGCATGGACATCATCGGCCACGCAACTTTCCATCGTCATTGCTTTTGGAGCCTATTTTTCCGGCATCGCCAATCCATGTATGTGGTCGGCAACGATTGATATCGGAGGTCGACAGACGGCACTTGTGATGGGAGTGATGAATATGGCAGGCTGTCTCGCAATGATTATTCTGCCAACTCTGCTTGGAAACTGGTTCAACCAGATACGCACAGCCGGAGGAAACTGGAATCTTGTGATTTATCTGCACGCAGGATTCTACTTCATCGCTGCCTTGAGCTGGCTGGCCGTGAATCCTAATCGCAACGTTGGATCGCGAATCTCCTGAAAGAAAATGGCTGCAGGACAAAGAAATCAGAATTATGTTATTTGACACGCACACCAACCTGATGTGGTATCCCAATCATTTGTCGGATGAGTTCGTTCGGTTCGCATGGGAAGCGAAGCGAGCCAAGATGAAGCTGTCCCCGGACGTTTATTTCGCTGGCAGTGACAGCCAAACTGCAAATGCGTTCGATTCAAAGCCTGAACAACTGCTGGAAGCCACTGCCAGCGTTGACAAAGCCATTGTCTTTGGCATCAAGGCACCATTCACAGGAATCAATTGCGATCAGGAACTTATCGCGAAATTTGTCGCAGAGCACTCGGGCAAATTCATCGGCTGGTGTTCTGTTGATCCGAACGCTGCAGACTGCATTGATCAACTGGAACACTACGTCAACAACCTTGGACTTCGCGGCCTGAAATGTTCACCAATCTACCAGAACTGGAATCCTCAGGATCCAAAACACCTGCCGTTGTTTCGAAAAGCAGAATCACTTGGAATTCCCGTCAACATTCATCAAGGTACGTCCTTCGTTCGCACGGGGCCGCTGAAATACGCCAACCCGATTCAACTGGAAGACATCGCCGTCGCATGTCCAGATCTGCGAATTGTCATCAGTCATATGGGGCACCCCTGGGAAGATGAGTGCATTGTGTTGATCCGTAAACACCCCAACCTTTACACGAATATCTCAGCCTTGCATTACCGACCATTGCGGCACTATCAGGCCTTCATGTCGGCGATCGAATATGGTGTCGAACACAAAATGATTTTTGGATCAGACTTTCCTTCCGCAACGGCTGCTCAGGTCATTGCGGGGCAACTTAAAATCAACGACATTGTTCAGGGGACTCGTTTTCCCAAAGTCCCGGACGAAATGATTCACAACATCATCTATGAAAACTGGAAATCGTTTCTTCCGGAATATGTTTAGGAACTGGCATTCGTCCACACATGAATCACTCTACAACTTCCTTCCCATATGACGTCGCGCTGTCCGTGGTAGTGCCTGTCTTCAATGAACAGGAAAGCCTCGTCCAGCTCATCGATGAGCTGAACGCAGGTATCGCCAAATCCGTTGCGAGTTTTGAAGTCATCCTTATTGATGATGGTTCCACGGACGAATCGTGGCGGGTGATTAGGGAACTGGCTCAATCCAAAGCTCAAACCGCAGCACCCGTTTTCGGGATTCGACTGCGACGGAACTTCGGAAAAGCGGCCGCTTTGACTGCCGGTATCAAGATCGCCAGGGGAGGCCTGATCCTGATGCTGGACGCCGATCTGCAGGATGATCCGGCCGAATTCCCAGCACTGCTGAAACAGATTGACGCAGGCTATGACGTGGTGAACGGATGGAAAGAACGCCGACTTGACCCATGGCACAAGGTCTATCCGAGTAAGGTCTTCAACTGGATGGTGGGTGCGATGAGTGGTCTGAAACTTCACGACCACAACTGCGGACTCAAACTGTTTCGAACCGGCGTCGCTCGTGAAATTCAGATCTATGGCGAGTTACATCGATTCATCCCGGTACTCGCGCATGCGAGAGGCTTCAAAGTCGCTGAAGTGACAGTCAACCATCGTCCGAGACAACACGGCTTTTCCAAGTACGGCGTGCGACGATTTACTCGCGGCCTTCTGGATTTGTTGACGGTCACGTTTTTGACAGGTTTTGGCCGTCGTCCGTCCCACGCTCTGGGCACAATCGGGCTTGGGTTTTTCTCACTGGGAATACTGGGACTGGGATATCTCAGCATTTTGTGGCTGGCGATGCAGGTCGGTCTGATACAACCTGCGGTACCGATCGGAAATCGTCCGCTATTGGCTTATTCGATTGCGGCCTCCCTGCTGGGCGGTCAAGCTCTTTCGCTCGGTCTGCTTGCTGAACTGATTGTTGCCAACACGACTCGCACTGCGGACAGTTTCAGTATCCGCGAGACGACGACTAACGCTGCCAGGGAATTGTCCTGAATGGACATTTCAGGCAATTTGCGAAAGTTATTTCGGTGGTGTGATTCCGAAATCTTCAATCGTCAGCAATGCTCTGAACGGAATGTTGCGAGCTTCAAACGCCGCACGCCCTCCCTGAAGTCGATCAACGATTCCGACGGCGTGCACGACCTTGCAGCCAAATTCTTCTACTCGTTCGACAGCCTGCAGCGCGCTGCCGCCGGTAGTAACGACATCATCGACGATCACCACATTGTCGCCGGGCTGAATGGGGCCTTCGACATAACGCTGTGTGCCATGTCCCTTGGCTTCTTTGCGAACCATAAAACCATGAAGCGGTCGGTTCTGCGAAGCGGCTGCCACCAAAACGCCTCCCACAATCGGATCCGCACCGATCGACATGCCCCCGAAGCCCGTATACTCCACGTCTTTCAATAATTCCAGCAGGCCGTACGAAATCTGCATCAAACCTTCGGCACTCAGCGTAACCTGTTTTCCGTCCAGGTAGTAAGTGGATTTTTTTCCCGACGCCAGTGTGAAGTCACCGAACTTGAGGGCATGTTCTCGAACAAGATCCATAAGTCGTACGCGGTTGAACATGTTGCAGTCTGCTTTTATGATTGAGTTGAAGATGTCGGCTGCGAAGGCAGGTGCGGCACTGTATTCGGCCGGACGTCAGCGACACATCGTAACCGGCTGGATGATGAGTTCAACCGGTGCGTCGCGGGTTGTTACCGACACTTTCAGGATTGCCATTTATGTCCGCTCAGTTAAGTGAGTTTGCTCGTTCTCTAAACGTCGAAACCGCGTTCACCGTCCTTGCAGTGGCTAAGAAACTCAAGGCCGCTGGCAAAGATGTCGTCGAACTGGAAATTGGCGACAGTCCGTTTAACAGCACGGCATCGGCAATTCAATCAGGCCTGCAGGCGATCAACGATAATCAGTCACACTACTGCCCATCACCGGGAATTCCCGAGTTTCGCGAGTCGGCTGCAAAGTTTCTGAAGAACGAGTTCTCGATTCCCGTTGCCGCAGAGAACATCGCCGTCGGTCCAGGTGCAAAAGTCTTCGAACAGTTTTTCTGCGAAGCATTTCTCGGTCCCGGTGACGGTTGCCTCGTGTTCAGTCCACACTTTCCAACTTACCTTCCCAACATTCAGCGCAGAGCCGCGCGAGCCGTCCTGAAACCGCTGAAACAGGAAACAGAATTCCGTCCTCAGGTAACAGACATCGAAGACTTTCTGAACAACGATCCGTCACCGCGGGCGATCTTTCTGAATTCGCCGCACAACCCAACGGGTGGCGTGACGACGCTTCAGGACTTGCGAGACATCGCTGATCTGATTCGCGGTCGCAATGTCGCGGTGTTCAGTGATGAACCGTATTGTCACATGATCTGGAAAGGCAGACATGATTCCCTGCTGGCTCAACCCGGTATGCTCGATCAATGCGTGGCTGCCTACACATTCAGCAAGTCGTATTCGATGAGCGGGTGGCGACTGGGCTTTTGTGCATCATCGCGCGAGATCATTGATGCGATCGGAAAAATGATCAATACGACGCTTTCCTGTACTCCCCCGATCGTGCAACTGGCCGGACGCGCTGCTCTGGATCGCGATTCAAAGGAACGCGATGAAACCATGCTGAAGTTCCGCGAAAAAGTGATGTTACTGACAAACGGACTGAATAAGATCAACGGATTTTCTGCATTAGATCCGACCGCGACGTTCTACGTTTTTCCGGGTGTGAAGCCGATCTGCAACCGACTGAAGATTACGAGTCACGGACTTGCTCTGTACTTTCTGGAAGCCGCCGACGACAAGTTCGGCGTTGCGTGTCTGGGCGGAGAATGCTTCGGTGAAGCGGGCGGTGGATTCCTGCGTTTCAGTTGTGCGGAACCTAACGACCGACTGCAGCAGGCACTGGACTTTATTCCAGTTGCTCTGTCGCGACAGGCTCGCATTGACGCCTGGCTCAAAGCACACCCGGAATTCTGTCTGAAGAAAGATTATGTTTAACGATCAATTATCCATGCCACAACAAGCTCCCGAATCTCGACAATCGACTGGAATTTCTCGTCTCGATCAGGCATTGGGGGGAGGACTGATACCTGGGACCCTGACGGTTGTCATGGGCGCAACCGGGATTGGTAAGACACAACTTGGAATCAGCTACGCCCATTGCGGACGGCAGCAGGAACAACAGACCGGGATTTTGTTTGACATGACGACTCGAGGCGATTCGCAGAATCAGCCTGAGTATGCTGACCGAATGTTTGGGTGGAAGTTCCGACATCGCACGACCGAAGATCATTTTGATCCCGCCGTGGTCTGGGATCGTGATCGGATTCGGTCGGACTATCTACACGCTTTTCATCGTGGTGGGCGGCGAGTGACAATCGGTGATATGCAGCCGGAAGAATGGCACGAGTTTAAAGCCGATCTGATGCGACGGCTCGATCAGACGATTGCCTTTTTCTACGGGAACTTTGTGCATGGTGTTCGCCGCTGCGTGATCGATGGTGTCGAACCGACGACACAGGATTCTGATTCGTTCCAGTTTCATCTGTTTGACTACATCTATCATCAGGTGCTGCGTAAAGATCACGACTGGCTTGCCCGAGATTTGTTTCGAGTCCACTTTCGGAAGCAGGAATCGCAGGTCATGGCTCATCCCTACGACTGCCGGAAGATTGGAGGAATGCTGTTGTATACCAGCCACGAAGTGATGCTGGACGATCTAATCAGTCGTCCGATCCGTTCCGGAGACGTGCTTTCGAACGCAAATACCATTCTGCTGATGGGGAAAACTCGAATTGACAACAAAATGGGCCGTGCCATTTATGTGGCGAAACATCGTGGCAGTGCGTGCGAAGACGTGATATTGCCATTTCACATCGGCAACGGCGGTCTTGAACTTACCGAGTAATCTGCTGCAAAACATTTTGCGAATCGTGGTCTGGCGACTAGAATCGAGCCTCCCGATTTCCTGGGAACTGGAGTGCGGCGATGGAATCTGACCGACATGCGGATCCCCGGTTCGACGGTTGGCGGCTTTATCGTGGGCCTGCAAACTGGTTTACATTTCTATGTCCGGATCAGATCGAGGTTCGACAGACTCAGACAGTCGTTGAACTGCGAATGAAGGACATGACCTCCGACGGATCGCCGCTCGAAAACTCGGACGCTCCGGCCCCGGCATCGATTGGCACCGAACAGCCGCACGTGTTGTCAATAGTGACGTGGTGGGATGACACAGACACTGGACACCCACGTCGAAATTCGCCCGATCTGTCCGTATTGTTTCCGGAAGTTATTTCATTGCGGCCCGAACCTCCACTCGACATAGACGCCTTTAATGAGTCCTGGTCCGGCTCGTCGCGGCGTCTGAAGTCTGCGTGCTGGCTGGCCCGAGTTTTCGGCCGGCGCGCGACGTTTCAGTGGCGGCTGTGGACGGTCCGACACAAAAAAATCATGATCGTCGCCACGATTCAATCTCCCGATCGACGCCCCCTGGAACCAGGTTTCCTCAAGTACTGTGAGATGGTTTTATCGACTCTCAAACTGGCTAACCAGCCCGCATGGCCACCGGACGTATTTCTAAAACAAGTCATTGATGTTGCTCGGCATCATTTTCCACTTTTGAACTCATCCGCGTCACGTGGATTCGCCGTGCGCCTGGGTCAGTCGGAAATCAGCCTTGCGAATTTCTATCGCATGTATTTGAGGCAACCGGAGAATTTTCGTCGCATCGTGGTTCCGGGACTGACGACGGTTGTTCGCCTGCAGGAACTTGGCCCTGATCAGCTTGCTCCAACACTGGATCAGGTGCAGGAACGTATTCTGCCAATTCTGTCCGCTGAAGATGATCCACGTTCGGACGAACGAGTTCAAATGCCGTGGGTTGGCGGATTGTCGGTTGGCTATGTGGTCGATGAAGAGGATTCGTATCGTTACGTCCATCAGCGAATGATCGAGGCGTGGGATTTGTCGCAGGAAAGTCTTCACGAACTGGCGCTGCAGAATCTTCGTCGTTACGCTGCCGAGAATCCGCTGGAAGTCACGATGGTGGGAAACGACAACAATCCGCAACTGCTGATGCCCGTAAAACCGGATGCATACAACTGTTCGCGCGTGCTGGATCCCGATTTTCATCTGCAACTGCGGGAATTATTCGGACCAGAACTAATTGTTGGCGTACCGAACCGCGACTTCTTTGTTGCCGCTACGATCAAAGATCCATCGTTGATTTCGCAGATCCGAAAACGCGTGGACGAAGACTACGCCACGATGCATCATCCACTGACAAGACGACTGCTGGTTGTATCGGCTGACGGCGTCAGTGAATACTGTGGTCCTTAGCGAACGCTCCATGCCTCTACGCATTGCATTTATTGGTGGTGGTTCCGGCGGTCACCTGCTTCCTGCCATCGCGATAGCCGAGGAACTCCGATGCACAGATCATGGTTCGCAATTTTTGTTCCTGACAAGTCATCGTAAGATCGACCAGAAGATTCTGGCAGCGTCCGGCGTGAACGATTCAAATTCCCGAACGATGCCGTACACCGCGTTTTCATCATCGCGAGGGCCGTTCAGTAAAATCGCCCAACTGCCGTCGGTTTGGCGTTCTTTTCGATTAGCGCGAAACGAACTGAAAGTGTTTCAACCGGATGTGGTGGTTGGACTGGGAGCCTTTGCCAGCGTTCCAGGAATCCTGGCGGCAAGCCGATTGGGTTTTCCAGTAGTGTTGCTCGAACAGAACTGCCTGCCGGGGAAAGCAACTCGCATGCTTGCGTCTCGAGCGCGACTGACAGTATTCGGACTACCTATAGCAGAGGAACGGATTCGCAATTGGCCGTCGCCGACGAAAACCTGCGGAACTCCCGTCCGTGCCGGAATTCGTTCATTGGCGAAACTGCCGGTGAATCGAGATCTCGTGCGAAATCGAATTCTGATTCTGGGCGGCAGCCAGGGATCGGAATCGGTGAATGCGATCGTCACCAATGCCGTGTGCATGGGGAAACTTGTACCGCAGGACTGGGAGATCGTACACCAGACCGGAGACGCTCAGGTCGCCACTATTCAGGCGCAGTATCTTCGTCATGGCATCATCGCGCGGGTTGCTGCGTTTCTACCCGATATGCAGGCGGAGCTGGCAGCAGCAAGCATCGTCGTCAGTCGTGCGGGTGCCGTGACGATACAGGAACTGGCCTGTGCCGGTGTTCCATCTATTTTGATTCCTTTGAGTACTTCTGCTGAAAATCATCAAATGTTGAATGCGCGCATGATGGAACATATTGGTGCCGCAATTGTGGTTGACGAAAAGAATCGGATGGACGGAAACGCATTCAAGGCAGCGTTGGAACGGCTGCTCAGGAATCCGGCTCATCGACAGCAAATGGCACATGCAGCGCGATCCATGGGAACTCCTGATGCAGCATTCGAAGTTGCAGGAATCCTGATTGATGTGGCTGGACAGACTGCCGGTTCGTCCATGCCGTAATTCAAAGAGTTGAAGAATCAGACTTGAGGAAGATTTGCGGATTGGCTAAGAACTCCGGATCGGGGTCGGTTCAGATTGCTCCGACTACGGCAATTTTGGCTTCCATGAACCTGCTTGCCGCAGAAAAATCCTCAAAAACACTCGCTTTCCTGTCTACTTTCACACTTCACCCCTTATCGTTTGTCAGTCTGCGGTCTGTTTTTCAGCGGCAACTGATGAGCGATAAATCCCACCATTCTGATGCGGTCGCATCATTTATCCTCAGTCTGAAATCAGCAAATCAGGCCGGCTGATTCCTCTTCCGGCATATTCGGCAGGTGAACGACGCTTTCCTGGTCGCTCGCTCAAAAAAAACTTTAGTCTCAACGGAGGCACAACCATGCGTGCATTCGCCATCGTGTCAGTACTGATGTCAACGCTGTCCGGTCAATTTGTGGCCGCGCAGATCAAGAATTTTCCGTATGAAGCCAAAGTCGTGGTCGATGAGGTTTTCATTCGCAGCGGAGCAGGTGACTCATACTACCCCACTCAGAAACTGCCTCGCGAGTCTACCGTGACCGTGCATCGGCATGATCCAGGTGGATGGTACATGATAGATCCACCGGAAGGCAGCTTTAGCTGGATTCCCGAGCGATTCGTAAAACGCATCAACGATAGCGAAGGTGAAGTCGCTGAAGAGAGCGTTATCGCATTTGTGGGCAGTGAATTTGGTGATGAGGCCTCAGTATTTCAGCGTCGGCTGAAAACTGGCGAGAAGATCACGATCATTGGGCAACGGCAGATCGTGACAAGCAGTGGTCCACAGTCTATGCTGCAGATTAAGCCACCATTACGCGAACGGCGATGGATTCCTGGTTCTGCTCTCGTCCCGATCGACGCCGAACAGCGTGCGCAATTGAATTCCGATCCCTATGCAGTTCCCGGCAACGCTGCTCGCCCTGAAGGCGTGCAGGTGTTTCCTTCGAACGCAGGCATTGCGCCAACCACGGCGGGTGTGACGGATGTTCCCGTGGTAGCCCCCAGCGCCGCGCTCACGGCTGCTCAGCAGAAACATTCAGAGCGTCAGCAATTGGCAGACATTGATCGCCGCTTCGGGGAAATGTTGCGACAGGATTCGTCCATCTGGAATCTCGATGCGATTGAAACGGAATACCACATGCTTCAGGATACAGTGACTCAGAAGTCACTTGCCGGAACAATCGATATGCGATACCCGGCAATCGAACGCTACCGACGTCGTCTGGCAAAACTGCAGGAGCTGCGGCAACTGACATCACAGACGGAACATCGTGATGCCGCGCTGGTCGCGCGAAATCCGTACTCCTACTCAACGCCTTTGACACCTGCGCTCACCGCCGTCGCCGGACCACCTTCCGCAATGGCCGCCGGGCAGCCGACACAGCTTGCTCAGGCATTTGAACAGTACGTCCAAAACAACAGAAATCAGTCGTCAGATCTCGCCATGAATGAAGCCTCGATCACATTTCCTGCGACGCCATCTGATGAACCTGAGATCAATTTGGGGTTGGCGGAGCAGTCCGGCGGCAGCAGCACTTCGCCATCCGGATCTGCATCGACATCACAAGCCGTGCTGGCTCCCGGCAGTCCCGCGAATCGATTCATCGGTGCCGGAATTGTGCAGCGTGCCGACGAGTCCGCAAAGGGATCAGCAGGCTACGTGCTGATGTCACCATCCGGAAAAGTTCTGGCGGACCTGAAGCCGGCTGGTGGTGTGAGTCTGGATGCGTATCTTGGTCAGCAGGTCGGAGTTCAGGGGACTCGATTCTCGGAACAGGAAAAACGCGACGTGATCGAAGTCAGCGCTCTGGAACAGGTGCAGTTGCGCCAATAAGTCCTGGCGACTCCCGCTGCGTATCATTTTCTCTCGGCAAACTTCGCGGCTCCGCGTTTTCTGATTTGTTATGACTGTCCGCAGCGTGTAAAAAGAGTGCCTGCACTGTGGCTGAATTTGTCGCGTTTGTGGATAACCTGGACCTGTGTCAAACCGCGTTTCAGAGTCAGAACTTCTTGCACTTGTCGCAAACGGCGATCAAGCTGCTCTGGCGGAGTTGTTTTCGCAGCATCGTGATCGCCTGTGGCGGATGGTGACTTTTCGAATGGACCCGCGTCTTCACGGTCGCGTGGATGCGGATGATGTGCTGCAGGAAGCCTGGTTGTCCATCGTGCAGCGACTGGATCATTTCCTCATTGATGCGTCGCGGTCCATTTTTGTTTGGTTCCGGCTGATCACCAGCCAGACTCTGGTGGATATTCATCGCCGGCACCTGATTACGCAGAAACGCAACGCGGGTGCTGAGTTTTCGATTGATCGTGGATGGTCGGTATCATCAACTTCGACATCAATGTCGTTTCATTTGCTGGGCAATCTGACCAGTCCCAGCGAAGCCGCGCTTCGGGAAGAAATGTCTCAGAAGCTCAACGACGCATTGGCCGACATGAAGGACATGGATCGCGAAGTCCTTGCTCTGCGACATTTCGAGCAACTCACAAACCGTGAGGCGGCTCACGTGCTGGGAATTTCTGAGCAAGCCGCCAGTGATCGCTACGTCCGCGCACTTGGTCGACTAAAAACAACACTCACGGCGATGCCCGGATATCTTGCGGACAATTAGATGTGACTGCGCAGAGAATATGACAACACCCGATCAGAACTCCACAATCGAATCCAGACTCGAACGCATTGAATCGGCACTGGCTCATTTGCAGCACGATATCGATGGATTGAATTCCGCGATCATGGCGTCTTTCAGCCGGTTGCAGGAGCTGGATGGTCGCTTTGTGCGACTGGAACATGAACTGCATTCGTCGGTGGATCGCACCGAAGCGACCGACGTCGAAACGGAACGCCCACCCCACTATTAAATGCTATCAACGTCCGCTCTGGATCTGACTGAGTACCCGGCGTTCAAGCAGTGGGTCGCGGCCGATCGACAACCAGCGTGACGGACCGCTCTGGCCTACGACCTGGTCAAGATCCCGGTTGAGTGGCTGCGATTCCGAAAACGTGGCTCCGCCTTCATAGTTGGCAGCCATCCCGGACAAGTCTTCAATCTCTTTATCAACTCGCACACTTACAGTCATTAAGCCCTCACCGGTGGGCTGCAGATTCACAATCACTCGCCGACGGATAGACTGCAGAGTACTCTCGAGACGATTCTCTAATCCTACCGAATCGGGATGCCACGGCTCAAGCAGATTCGATCCGCAGCGATAATGAGTTTCGATCACGCCTTCGAGCTTGCTTTCGCGCGCGACCTGAAAATGATTTTGATGCAACACGACGACTGCGTGTTCCCAGACAGAATCACGATAGTCGGCAGAAAGCTGTATCGAACTACTGCCGACGGTCGGCGCTTTCGGAGGTGACGACAGGCAACCGCAACTCGTCACGCAACATCCGACTGCGCAGAACCGCACCACAAACCTGCGGAGGCGCGCGAATGTGTGATGACGCTCTGTGGTCAACTTTTTCTGCGTGACGTTCAATCCTGCAATCCTGTCGAATCCCTGCCAGGGTGCTGATGCTGCCACAGGTATTCTGACAGCGAACACCCGGACGACTCAAGGTCATTATTTCGGCTGGAACCCGGAACAATCCTTAGAATTCATCGCGAGTCTGCATGAACAACGCCTTTTTTTCGCCAGGCAGCGTAAAGTCAAACCCACAGACCCGGAAAAAACCGTCGGCAGACGTGATCGCCATCACCTCCAGAACGTTGCGATGTCGCGCTAATTCCACGCATTGTTCGACCAGAGCGCGACCGATTCCTTTTCCCTGATGACTTTCGTGAACCGCAAGACTGCGAATTTCCGCGAGCTTGGCGGAATAGATTTCCAATGCCGCAAAACCCACGATTTGACCATTCGTCTCCGCCACGAAACCAAATGGAATCAGATCACACAATTCATCAAATGTCCGCGGAAGCAGGCGATTGGCCGCGACAAAGTGATCGACCAGGTCTTCAAGCTGCGGGATGTCGTCGCGACTGGCCGCACGGATCTGGAACGGTGGTTCTTCGGAACTGGAAATGCTGGTGTCAGTCATTGAACTTTCTTCAGCCGGGGAATTCTGACTTCACGATCAGGCGTAAGCGATTGAGGGCTGTTCGAGCGGCACGCTGGCGAAAAATCGCCAGGTTGCCAGACATGCTCACATCGAAACTCTGAATTCCATCATGAGTACCGACGGCCACATCGCCGCGACGAATGACGACGCCCGAATCAAGTTGATCATCGTAAAACGGCGAGGAGAATAACAGGAAATCCGCTTTGCAGTGAAGTCGAAGTTTTCTGTTGATCTCTGCGGCCGTCTCCAGCCACGTTCCGGGCTTCGTCAGCAACGACGATGTCACTTTCAGATTCAGTGTCCTCAATGCCTCAGCGTCCCACTGGCCAGGAACTGTCATCGCACAGGTTACCACGGAAGCGAGTTCTGGATTTTCTGACATCCACATCGAAATCTGCCCGCCGGTTGTCGCACCTTCCACAAGTGCCACGGAAAACTGTTGCGTAATCAGCAGCCTCGCAACGACATCGTGCAGTTCGTCATCTCCATCCCCATAAACAGCGTCACCCAGTCGCTCCTTAACCAGCGCGCAAGTTTCGCTGCACAGGCGCTCAGCTTCATCAGCGGTCTGCGAACGCGCAGACACCCACAGAGAAATTACTGCCTCACTGGCCGTGATTCCGACTTCCGGATTTCGATCTCGGGCTGTCAGATCACCCAGCAATTTTTCCGCATCCGATTCTCCAAATCCAAAACTTCGGATCACGCGCCGCCGCAAAAACATCCCGCTGTTCAGAAGCAGCGGACGCACATGCTGCAGGTACATCGGTTTCATCTCGGCGGGCACACCGGGCATCACGGCAATCAGGCAAGCATCTGAGCTTTGATCAGAATCGCCGTTTGAATTCACTCTCATCAGAATCCCAGGTGCGGTGCCACAGGAATTCGGCAGCACGACAGAATGTTCGGGGCGATCGGCCTGCCGCTGATTGCGCTCCGGCATCTCACGCCCACGGGCCGTAAACAACGCTTCAATCGTCCGCAGTGATTCGGGATCACGGATGAGTTGCTGATAAAATGCCCGCCCCAATGCGTCTCGAGTGATATCGTCCAGCGTCGGCCCCAGACCGCCCGTGACAAGGACCACCTTAGCCCTTGCTGCAGCGGCTCGAAATTCGCCAACAATGGCAACCATGTCGTCCGCAAGAGTCGTGTGGCGAACAACCGTCCAGCCAAGTGATTCCAATTCTCGACTCAACCACTGACTGTTCGTGTCCAGTTTTGAACCACAACTCAGTTCAGACCCGATCGCAATGATTTCGGCAAACATAAATCCCTGACGTCCTCGTACGACTCAAAACAATCGCAATCCATCGACATGACAATCAGGACTGTACAGTATTTGTACTCAACGCCGCAAGAATTGAGTCCCGGCGAGCGGCAGGACGTAAGTCCTCCGATTTGTGCGAGGCGGCGTGACGCAAGGGATCGGGCGACTCACGTCGCTCCGCCCGCCCGGGAGATGGTACCACACATCGGCGAGCGGCAGGACGTCAGTCCTCCGATTTTTTTGCGTGGCCGCAGCATGACCATCGCTACGTCGTTCGTTGGATCGGGCGACTTACGTCGCTCCGCTCGCCGGGTTGATAAGCTTCTGGCTCTGGCCAGTTCGAGCGGCTTCGTAGATGGCAAGGATGATTTCCACGCTCCTGCGTCCCTCTGCGCCATCGACTTTCGGGCGGCGACCAGTTTGAATCGATTCGACAAAATCCTGCAACTGCATCTGATGGCCAACAAACGAAATCGCTTTCGGGTCGGACGCCCCACCCGATGATTGCGAGTTGGCTCCGAGCGTCGATCGAATCTGTGCGTCGTTTGGTTCTTCGTCGGCAAATTCCCAGCGAAGAATCGAATCCTGCTCGATAATGACGGTCCCGCGACTGCCGTGGATTTCGGTCTTTTTCAACAACCCCGGCCATGCGGCAGTCGTTGCTTCCATCACACCGATCGCTCCGTTCGCGAACTTCAGACAGGCAACACCTGTGTCTTCGACTTCAATCCGTTCGTGACTTAATGTGTCAGTGAAGCCCGCGACTTCTGCGACGTCTCCCATCAGCCAGCACAACAGATCGACGTTGTGAATGGCCTGATTCATAAAGGCTCCGCCGCCATCCAGCGCCCATGTGCCACGCCACCCGCCGCTGTCGTAGTATTCCTGAGTCCGCCACCATTTGACGTAGGTATCGCCGAGTGTCAGCCGACCAAATCGTCCGGCAACAATCGCGTCCTTCAACGCGAGATTCGCGGGACTGAACCGCGATGGAAAGATTGTACACAGCTTCACATCGTTCCGAGAACAGGCATCAATAATGTCGTCGCAACGTTGAAGAGTTACCTCCAGTGGTTTCTCAACGACAACATGACGCCCGGCATTCGCGGCCGCAATCGCCGGGTCACGGTGCGCTCCGCTTGGCGTGCAGATCGTCACGATGCCAACGGCCGGATCGGCGAGAAGTTCATCCAGAGTCGCGTACGCTTTGCAGCCGTACTCTTCCGCAAACGCCTTTGCCTTGTCCAGGTTCTGATTGAAACAACCCGCAACCTGCCCGCCAGGCATCGCCTGGATCGCCTTGGCATGGAAGTGAGCAATCATCCCTGTGCCGACGATCCCGAAGCCTGTGTTCATGAGTTGCACTTTTATTTACGAGCGGAGATTGTCGCCAGCGATGACTGGACCAGACGACGTGATTGCATGGTTCGTTGAATCGCATTCCGGAATGCACCGGCGTCGCAGACTCCGGCCAGTCGCAGGATCGTTTTGCCATCCGCAGATTTCAGACAAATGTCAGACGCTCGGAAAAACGCCTGCCCCGCTCGCTGATCGAGGACAACATCGGCGATATTATTCAGATCCACAACAGCCGTTCGCTGAGTCCCCATGGACGACCAGATCTGAACGCTGCGGTTTGTCAGAATATAGCGTGCCCCCAACGCTTTGTTTGCCAGGAACAACAGCATTCCGATTGGTGCCAGAGGCAATCCAAACAGCAGATAAGACAGTTTGATCCCGAAAATGCTGATCGGAATACTGTCCATGATCTGCCCGATCAGACGGCCGATTCCACCGGTCGCTACCGAAGGAAACTCCGTCATCACACGAGATTCCAAGGTTGGACTCACGCCTGCAATTGCCTGAACTGACATATTTCAACATCCCGAAAAATATACCGATAACATCACCGAGTAAGAATTGTACTCGACGAGCTGTCGCTTGAGTCGCCACTGAGTTTACCTCAGTGGTTTTCAGGATTCTGCACTACCGGAATTCCTGGTGTTTTCGAGTAATGCACAATCCCGAGAACCACCGGAATGAATCCGGCGGCGGGTAAATCGACAGCTTGCTGGCCGGAGACGTAAATTTCCGGTTGAGTTGCTCTTATCAGGGAACTGACTTCCGCCGCTGAAAAGTTACCAATCCCGCCCGAAGTTTTCTATTCCGTCTGAAAAACCGCCCGATGATTTCGTTCCATTGAGAAGCCGCGTTCAAACGTCCTTCAGCCATCCGTCCGCATCGACAGGAAATTCGTACGGATCGCCATCCAGACGCAGATTCGATGATTTGCGGACGTCGGCGAAATACGCTTGGGAGACTCGAACGTGCGTCAGGTGCAGTGTATCGGAGATCTGGATGACTCTTGCGTCTTCCGGTTCAATCATTCCGATTGTCTGCAAAGCGGCATCCACGGCGTCGGCATCGGTGGGGAGTGTAATCGGTATCATTGCAGCTTCCGGGTGCAGACCGGTGATGCAATTTATGCGTGTGGAGACAGGATCGATCTGATCGACGCAGCGCTGAGTTGTGAATTCGGACATGCCGATTCCGGTGGCGTTGCCGTAGGTTTCTTTCGTCAGTGATCGTATAAAAATTCGGCGGCAGCGGGTCTGATCCTGTGAAGTCGCAGCATGATCGTTGAACTTTCTGCCGACAACATTCGCATCCATACCAACGCCACTGATATTCTTCCCAATGCGGTCAATGATGAGCAGATCGACGTCATCGAAAGGCAGCCGTGGAAGCCATCGATTTGCCAGGATCAGCAGTTCCGGTTCGCGACTCGCAAATTGTTCCGGCTTGACGGCTTCGATCAACGCCGTTTCGTCTTCTGCGTTTTCCAGAATCGCCATCCCTCCGCAGACGCGGCAGACTTTCAAAACCTGTTCGGCGACAGCATCAATAATCTCCGGAAAACTCATCGTCAAAATACCGCGATGATACACCTTCGCTCCTTCGTGTTTACCGAGCCCGATGAGCATCATCTTGTGCAGGCCGGATTCGACAGGCCCCACAAATCTGGTGTGAGGCTTGATGCGACCCACAACAAACACATGGTCCGCTTCGCTGGCATACTTGTCAAAATGCACGGGCAGGCCGTTGGATGTCTGAGCCACGATCACGGTTTCCATCGTGGCGCGAATGGGAACGCCGACGGATTCTTCGGTGACACCCAGAGTTGCGAGCATCCGCACCTGGCCATCCACCGTGCCGCCGCCGTGGCTGCCCATCGCCGGGACAATAAACGGTGCCGCATCAATTGAAGAAAAATACGCCGCGATCTCGCGAAGAATCATTCCAATATTTGCGATACCTCGGCTGCCCGCCGGGATGGCGACGGTCTGGCCGGGACGGATGATTTTCTGAAGCTGCAGTGCTTCCATCTGTTGTCGCACAGTGGCCGGGATGTCCGACACGTGCTGAGTTTCAAACGTCTGAATCACATCACACATTTTTGGAAAGCGAGCCACAGTCAATACCTTTCACGCGATAGAATTTTCAGGTTCTCAGTTCTTTTTCACTTCGACAGGCAATTCATCGATTCTCGCTGCCAGAATAAAATCGTTGATGGACAGTCCGTTGATCGCGTGCGTCCAGATTTCGATCGACACATTTCGATAACCAACAAGATGCAGATCCGGGTGATGTCCTTCTGATTCTGCAACCTGCGCGACCTTTGAAAAGAATTCCATACCCGCCATAAAATTCCTGACGATCCAGGTCCGGCGGATGCGATCGGGCCCAGACAGCAATTCCCAGCCGGGCACTTCTGTCAACTGTGCCAGCGCTTCATCGACTGTCATTTTGGGCACGCCACCTTCGCAGGGCAGACAGCGGGCAGAGCAAAGTTCAGCGTGAGATTTGGAAGAAGTTGTTGTCATAAGGATCGCTTGTTGAATGAGTGCGGCGAGGAACTCGCGGAGTGGTGACTATACGTTTAAGGGCTAGCCGAAGGCGTCGAATCCGCAAGAAACACGGTCGCCTGCGGGTTGCCGTCAAACGAATGTGACCAAATCAACAGCCTGCGGGCCAGTCCGCTTTTATGTCGCGACCTGCGGATTGTAGTGAGTAGGCCGGACCGAGCAAACCGCCGTGCTGCAGGAACTTCGGCGTTGTCATTTGTGTCGCGCACCACTCTGATGCGATCTGTAGGGATTCTGAGGGTTCTGCCTTCGTAAACATTGGTCTGGCGAGCGACGCATTCCGGCACTGCCCGTCAAATGTGGTAAGTTGATATGTTGCTACCAAGCCGACTACTGCTCTGTCAGCGGTAAAATGATGGATTGTGTGCCACTGGCTCTGCCAGTGTTTTTGGTCCAAAAAACAGCACTGGCCGAGCCAGTGGCACACATCAATACAGGGCTGACAGAGCGCTACCAACAATCGCACAAACCGCACTCTCGGCGCTGCCAGAGTGACGGTCACTTTAACATTTACGGTCGAATTCATGATCCGAGTTCAGGGACTCTGCAAAGAATTCGCCGATCAGCGCACGGGAGTTTTCCGAGCGCTCGACAATGTGTCGTTCGAAGTGAAGCCCGGAGAAATCTACGGCCTGCTGGGGCCGAACGGTGCCGGAAAAACGACTTGCCTGCGAATTCTGAGTACCGTGCTGCGTCCAACACGAGGACTGGCAGAAGTGGATGGCATCAATGTTGTTCAGAATCCGGAGGGTGTTCGTGGTCGAATTGGATTTATGTCGTGCAACACAGGAATTTACGACCGCATGACGGCTCGCGAGATGGTCGAATACTACGGTCGACTGTATGGCATTCCCGAAGACAAGCTGCAATCTCGCATCGACGAAATTTTCGACATGCTTCAAATGCATGAAATCCGTGATCGGCTGGGCGGAAAAATGTCCACCGGCATGAAGCAGAAAGTTTCGATCGCACGCACCATCGTTCACGATCCGCCTGTCATCATTTTCGACGAACCGACTTCCGGACTGGATGTTCTGGTCGCACGCGCGGTATTGAAAGCCGTCGCCGCATTGCGGGATCAGGGCAAGTGCATCATTTTTTCCACTCACATCATGCGTGAAGTTGAAAAACTGTGTGATCGCATCGCCGTGATTCACTGCGGAAAAATTCTCGCAGAAGGCACATTGCCGGAACTAGCCGATCGCTATCAACAGCCCGATGTGGAAGAACTCTTCTTTGATCTCGTGCAGCGCCGCGAGGATGAAGTCGCCGCCGAACGTAAGCGATCAGGGTCTGAGGTGTCACTGTGAGCTGGAAGAACGTCAAACTCATCTTCATGCGCGAAGTGCGTGACCAGCTGCGCGATCGTCGCACGCTGTTTATGATCACGATTCTGCCGCTGTTCTTGTATCCGATGCTGGGACTGGGCGTCGTACAAATGATGTTGACGTTCAGCGAACAGCAGCGAATCGTGGTAATCCTCAACGCCGATGATTTGCCGGTTTCGCCGGCGTTGCTGGATGAAGATGGCATTCATCCGGACTGGTACGAACAAGGCAGCAAGGAGACGTCTCGACTTCGAATTCTCGCCGAACGTAATTCAATCTCGTCGCCCGTCGAAGGCGATCCCACGCAAACGAACGCGGCAGAATCTGATTCACCGACGCCACAGGAAACCCACCACCGTCGCCCCGGAGAAAAGACCGACCCCGAACTTTTCGCAACCGCCCACGAACTCTCGGAGCAAATCGGCAAGCTGAGTACAAGAGACTCGAAGACCAACACCCCGACAGACAAGCAGGCTCGATCAATTCTTCAGGATCAGATCAGCGCCCAATTTGGAGAAAGCGGATTTCAGGTTCTTGTCGTGGTCCCGAAAGGCTACGGCGACGCGATGAAAGCAATGCAGGATCAAATCAAGGCACGTTCGGAAGGCGCTGAGTCCGCAGATTCTCCGATCGTCGCAATTCCGCCGATCATCATCGTTCGAAACAGCGCAGATGATAAGTCGAACGTCGCGTTTGCCCGAGTCCAAAAGGCGATGGCGAACTGGGAAGACGCTGTGCGGCGATACAGCTTTGAAAATGCCTCTCTGCCAATGGAACTGGAACACCCGGCACAACTGAAATTTGTAGAAGTGGCCAGAGAAGAACAAGTTGCGGCCAGCGTGTGGAGCAAAATGTTTCCTGCGCTGCTGGTGATCATGGCACTCACGGGCGCGTTCTATCCGGCCATCGACCTTGGTGCGGGGGAGAAAGAACGCGGCACGATGGAAACACTCCTCATCAGTCCGGCGCGGCGCGTGGAACTGGTACTTGGCAAGTTCGGTACGATCATGCTGTTCAGTGTCGCTACCGCGATTTTGAATCTGTTCAGTATGGGACTCACCGGACAGCAGATGGTGTCGGGCATAGGACGCGGCATGGCGGATTCCGTGAGTCTCGAATTTCCCGGCATGATCCCGCTGATGTGGATGGTCATTCTGCTGCTGCCGCTTTCTGCACTGTTCAGTTCATTGTGCCTGGCACTCGCGACATTCGCGAGATCGACGAAAGAAGGACAGTATTATTTGACTCCGCTGCTGATGGTTGTGATGGGGCTGACGATGTTCTGCCTGTCACCGGCCGTGGAAATGATGCCGCTGTATAGCGTGATCCCGGTAGTCAATGTGACGTTGCTGTTGAAGGGACTGCTGCTCAACGCACCGGGTTCTGCTGATTTAGTGGTCTACGCAGTACCAGTGCTCGTCTCCAGCATCGGTTACAGCATACTGGCTTTGTGGTGGGCGATCGAACTTTACAACAGCGAAGATGTCCTTTTCCGCGAAGCCGAAAAGTTCGATCTGCGATTGTGGTTCCGTCAGATGTTGCGGACCAAAGACGCAGTCCCAGCGTTCCCGGAAGCTGTTTTCTGCTTCTTCACGATACTAATGCTGCAGTTTGTGGCGATGAAGTATATGACAACAGATATGGATGCACCTGATCCAGGCAGCGGCATGATGCGACTGATTGTTGTGCAGCAGCTTGCGATGATCGCCTGTCCGGCGGTCTTTATGGGGATGTTGCTCACAACCAGTTTGCGTGCCACGTTTCGACTGCGAATGCCGTCGCTGACAGCAATGGCAATCGGTGTCGGCCTGGCCGTTGTTGCACATCCTCTGAGCATGGAACTGAGTCGTTTTCTGGTCGAACACCGTGTGTTTCCGGAACTGCCGGAATCTGCTCGGCATGTGATGGGACTGATGAGAACCGGTGAACGTCCGACATGGTTACTGCTGCTCGTGTTTGCAGTAACGCCGGCAATTTGCGAAGAACTTGCTTTCCGCGGATTTATCCTCAGCGGTCTGGCACGAGGTGGTCGTCTCGCAATCGCAGTGGGGATTTCCAGCCTCATGTTCGGTATCATTCACATGATTCCGCAGCAGGCGTTTAATGCCGCATTAATGGGGCTGGTACTGGGGCTGCTCGCAATCTACAGTCGCAGCCTGTTCCCTGCGATGGCCTTCCATTTCTGCAACAACGCGCTGGCGACGTTTTATTCCAGTGAAGCTGGCACCTTCCAAACCGACGGCGTCTTTTTCTCGAGGCACGCTGACGGGCAGCTCGGCTATGAAGCCCCGCTGCTCATCCTGTGTGGTCTCGCTGCCATGCTGTTGATCGTGTTCATGATCAAAGCCGTCTCAAAAGAACAGGATCTCAAACGCCGCGGCCTGATCCCGGCGTTTGTCGAAGCCGGCAATGCGATTTAGCATCGAGCGGTTTATTACGGTGCAAGCCCCCCTCCCGGACATCGCTTCGCTCGTCCGACCTCCCCCTGACGCTGCGCTTGTGGGAGGTTGCTTGCGAACGTCTGGTCGCAGATCTGACAGTTATTCTTCGAGCGATCCTAAGCAGAAATCTGCCGCCCGGCGAACTATGGATTTTCGTTCGGAGTATCAATCGCGGGCGCGTCAGTACCTGCCGCCGTTGGACTGCCGGGCGCGGGTTCCGGGTTAATTGGCATTTCCACCGAATTCGTGTTGCCTCCACAGCCGCCGATCCCAGTCACGCTTCCGCCACAGATTACGCACAGGATCGCACAGAACATTCGATTCATCACATTGCCTTTGCGGTCAAAATTCGCCAACGATCTTACCATCGCTCATTGCCGCCAATCGGGTGAACGTGGTCTTGTCGATGTTCTTTGAGATCGCTCGAACAGAACCATCAGCGAGTGCAAACTGCACGATGCCTGGATGAAAGCTTTCGAACTGAAACCAGTTTTGCACGGATGTGGTCGAAAGGCCATAGGCTTCGGGCATGATACCACAGCCAATCCACGCAAAGTTGAATTCGGAACTGCCTGTCGCTTCTCCGAACATCAAAGTATTGCTGGTGCCATCCGTCACATCGCGGATTTTGTATTTGGTTCGCGATCCAAAGATGCCCTTGTCGGCGGCAAAGAACGGAATGGTCAGATCTCCCAATGCTCCCGCCACTCCCAGATAATTCGTCGGCCCAAGGGTGACGTTTGGGGGATCAAACGAGTAGATTGTGACTCCCCCAAGACTGCTGCCGACTTCGTAGGTGTGCATGATGGGCGCTACTCCTTTGGTCGCCTCTTCCGTGTCAGAAGGACAACGAAAGACTGACAGCTTCGCCTGACCGATGGCGAACGTCTGGTTGTCATCGAAGAATGCGGTTTCAGGAAGCAGACTCCCAGGATTCATCGGATCGGGGCGGCGATCGACACCTTTCCAAATGCTGATCTGGTTGTAAATATTGTTTTGTTCAAGCTGCGGCAGGAGTTGTGGAAGCACTCCAGTCCATTGATTTTCGGCAAGTTCGCTTGCTTGAAGCTGGGCAGTGTGCGGTGCTCCAAAATAACCGGCGGGAAATCTGTTATACGTGTCGTGAAAGTTGTGACACGCCAGACCGATCTGCTTCAGGTTGTTCTTGCATTGGGTGCGGCGAGCGGCCTCGCGGGCCTGCTGAACCGCAGGCAGCAGCAGAGCAATCAGAATTGTGATTACCGCTATCACCACCAGCAACTCGATCAGCGTAAACCCGGCTCGATCCGGTTTTTCACGCCCTTTGAATTCGCAATTCCTGATCATCCGTGCCTTTCTGGAACATCTGACGAGTATGATAACGCTTAATCTGTACCGACGCCCGTATGACATTGCAAGCAGTCAGTTTACTGGTTCGCCCAAAACCCTGAACGTTTTTCGACTTCCGAAAGCCACTCTGTGACCGATGAAAGACAGTTTATTCGACACCTGCAGGCCCAATTCCTGGCTCGACCTCCCGTTTCCATTGGCATCGGCGACGACGGTGCAGTCCTGGACGTGTCTGCGGATTCGCAGCAGGTCGTTGTCACGGATCTCCTTCTCGATGGCGTGCATTTTGATCTGAACCTCGATGAACCGTTCCTGGTCGGTCGTAAAGCATTAGCTGTGAATTTGAGCGATTTGGCGGCTATGGGCTGCCGACCGACTGCTGCATTTGTGTCGCTGGCGATTCCAAAGAACCAAAGCTCCGCATCGCCAAACTTCCTGCAGGACTTGTATCGCGGGATTCAGCAGATGACCGAAGAGTTTCAGTTCTCGCTCGCCGGCGGTGACACCAATTCCTGGAACGGTCCATTTGCGATCAATGTCTGTCTGACCGGAGTCCCGTTTTCTGCACACCCATTTCTTCGTTCAGCCGCTCGAGCGGGTGATGGGATTTTCGTGACAGGGCCGCTGGGTGGCAGTTTGCATCACGGTCGGCATTTCAAATTCCTGCCGCGTCTGAACATCTCCGAATGGCTGTCGCGAACAACCAGCGTACATGGGATGATGGATCTATCCGACGGCTTGTCGCTCGATCTGCATCGCATGATGGAATCGAGCGGCATGGCGGCAGAAATTTTGGCATCCAGCATCCCGATTCACACCGATGTCCCCGCAGGATGGACGTCTGAACGACGTCTGACAGCCGCACTGAGTGACGGAGAGGATTTTGAATTGTTGTTTACGGTGAGCCAATCGGAGGCTGCGAAACTGAAAGCTGCGGCCAACGATGTGACAATATCGCTTTATGAGATTGGTCGAGTTTTGAACGGTTCGGGGGTGACGCTGATTGATGCGTTTGGCAATTGTCAAATCATGGATGTCATGGGCTGGCAGCATGGATTGTGAAATGCCACGACGCAGGCTGTCCAGCTAAGCATCGAGCGGAAAATAAGTGTCGCCTTTCGCTCCGCGAAAGTTGCGAATACGCTGCTTTCGCGGAGCGAAAGGCGACTCTAAAAAGCCGTGCGATGCTAAGCAACAGTCCTGAATTCAGATCCGTAGACGGACCAAGGTCGCACGTTGCCGGAACATCGTTCGCTGAAAGATTGGTCGTGAAAAACCATATCATTCACTACGTCAATACACTGCGACCGCAGTTCCGGCAGTGCAGCGAACTCGGTCTACGCGAAACAAGATCAAATTCCTGGACAATACCTAAGCCGCGACGGGCCCACTACGTGGACACCTCCGTTAATCCCGCTTCAACAATCGTTTCAGAATTTCGAGATTGGCGTCCGGAAACTTCAGCGATGCCAGTTCTTCAAAGCTGATCCAGCGAAACGGAGATTCCGGCTTGGCAAGATCCGGCAGGCCGGGGCTGAGACCACAGCGCCAGAAATGAAGTTCCACATCGCCGTGTGTATAAGAATGCTCAACCGTGGCCAGATGATCGCGAGGTACAACGAGTAATCCGGTCTCTTCCTGACATTCTCGCACTGCGCAGGATCTTGGCGTTTCGTCGTTCTCACATTTTCCGCCGGGGAACTCGGCAAGTCCGGGCAGAGGAACATTTGCCGCGCGCTGACCGACAAGAATTCTGCCTGCCGATTCAACAACCGCAATACCGATTCGCGTAGCCAGTTTCATAGGGAAGGATTTCAATCAGTTCAGAGATTGTTGTTTGTAACAGAATACTCAGCTTCGACAGACACCAGCGCAACGGCCTCCAGCAGCTCTTCGCCGTGTTGATTGAGCAACCTCCGAGCCTCTCGCAGAACCGGCAGGCTATCGGCAGCCAGCGGAGGAAGTGTGACCCGCTGCATGACCTGATTCAAGCGTAGAAGCAGCCGTGCATCGTCAGAGTAATCGTAAAGAAACTTCGTGGTCCGAAACAGATTCACGAATCTGGCAAGCTCCATCGTCGGGCGAGTCGCGACCGCGTTTACCGCTTCCTGAATCTGCACAGCGGAAACCTGCGATAAGGCGGCATAGTAGTCATTCAATATCTCCGGCATCTGCTGCGCAATAAAGTCATCAAGCAGCAATTCGACCACAATATGTCCGAGTAATGCGGGCCGATGATCGAATTGGTCAGGCATTATTCGCCGAAAACGCACGGTCAGCTCCGATTCCAGCATGACGAACCGCACGGATCGATGAAACAAATCGTCGTCGTGCAGATGCTGTAACATGCCTTCCGCAATTATGCGATGTTCCGCATCAAGTTCATTGAGTCGTTCATTGATCCTGCGACTGCGGACGCGCACGCGGCGATCCACAACGCTCAACCAGTCCGGAACTGCCGTACCGGCAACCATTAGAGGCGAATCCAGAAATCGAAATCCATGTGCAAGATAGTTCATGGCGGAATTTGAGTCGCTTTTGGCAATTTCTGGAAGCCCGATCGCAGGTGATTTCACTACAATCCAAAATGCTGGTTGCCTCTCTACACGTCTGGCAATCCACTATTCTCCCGATGCTCTGTCACGACTTATTGCATTCAAAAACATGTCAAACGACCCTCCATGGCGAAATCCCGACTGGGTGGCTCACACGCAGATCATGCTCGATTCCTTTCAACACTTTGTTGGACATGAACTCATCACCCGCAGTGGTCAACCGGTTGAAGACGCGAGAATTGTGTTCGATGCACCGTTTGTGGTTGTGTCGCATGGAATTCAGGACGACCCCATTCTGAACTACGGCAATCGCACGGCATTGTCCTTGTGGGAAATGGATGTTCCCATATTCACCTCAACGCCATCCCGCCTGACCGCTGAATCACTGCATCGTGACGAACGCGCCGCATTGATGTCGCGGGCCGCACGAGATGGCTTTGTCGATGATTACCGAGGTATCCGAATCAGCCGTTCCGGACAACGATTTTTGATCGAACAGGCGATTATCTGGAATCTGATCAATGCCCAGGGCGAACCAATGGGACAGGCAGCGACGTTTTCCCAATGGAAACCCCTCACGGAATAATTCGATCGCACAGAATGGCAACACGGTGTGCGCCGGAGAAGACGATTGATCAGAAGGGTGGGAGTGGCTTCCCGTGGCACGCAGCCGGGATTCGGATCTCCTGGTGAGGCAAGCAGGCTTCAGTTGCGATCAGCCAGAATGGTCACAAGAAATGATGCATCTTCAATGCATCGAACCGCGTGCGGTTCGGCAGGTGGAAGCCAGATCATTTTTCCGGCAGTCAGTTCGGCGGTTTTCCCGGACATGTTGAATTCTACGTGACCTTCAATGCACTGCACGAGGATCGTTCCGGGTGCCCGATGTTCAGGGAGTTCTTTCCCCGCATTCATCACGATCCGAATGGTCTCAAATGCGTCCGTCTTCGCCAGCATTGAGGTTGACGTATCCGATATCACGGCACCCAGCGGCTGAATGTCGATGACTTCACCGGATCGTGCATGGGGAATTGACATTGGTTGAGCCTTACTTCGTTCGGCGAAACGAATGTCCGTCTTCAATCCGGCGACAAAGATCACTAGTGCGACGGCACCAAGAAAGAAAATTGTGTCGCCGGGAATCCGCATCCATTTCAGAGTCTGCATGAGATCCGTCTGCATAAATTCGCTGCTGCGAGCATACCAGTAACCGTGTTCGACGGATGCCGATGTCTGCATCAGACCGACCGGCAGCAGACTCAGCAAACACATGGTCGCAAGGCCGATATTCAATGACCAGAACGAAAACCGCAGCATTCCGTCTTTCCATTCAATCCCTGGAATCAGGACACGGAGACAGATCAGCATCAAGCCGATTCCCAGCATCCCGTAGACTCCAAACAACGCAGCGTGCCCATGCAGCGGCGTAGTTTTTAGTCAGCGGTCTTCGCAAAATAATCGGGCAGATTGGACTTCGTGGCACGAAGGATTTCCAGAATCGACTGCCGGTCGTCCAGCGACAGGTGCGCAAATTTTTCGGACTGGTCAACGCCAGTCAGAATGTCGAACAGTCGCTGCCAGACGTAATCGCGCGATTCAACAGGAAGTCCGTCGAAGGCTTCGGAATAGATCAAGTAGCTGCACGGGTATTTGAAGAGTCGTGCGGTGAGATCCAGATCGCGCAACGAACGGCCATTCACGTCATGTGGTCCGGCAGTTGCGAATTGTTCAGTGAATCCCGATGTGCCTTTGATCGGATCCGTGATCTTCGCTTCATCGACCATCAGCAATGCTTCGACAAGCCGATCCCCGGTGCTCTTGATGCGGCGTGTCGTACTTTCCAGTTGTGTGCCTTCCGCATTCTCCAGCGTGCGATTCATCATCGCGTTGTAGTCGAGCGCCTGTCGCGTGTCGAAGTTGGCCTTGACGATGCGGTTGTGGACAAGCACCTGATGTTCCAGCACCATGAGCGCGACGATGTCACTGTGAGAAGAAACATAGCGATCGATATTCAGGCGATCCTTGAGATCCTGCACATTTAGACCTGCCGAATTGTCGACCGGTTCGTCGACGTCACGACCTCGGATAATGAGATTCCCAAGATGCTTTTGACTCCCATGCGAACCGGTGACGTACCATCCACCCCAGCGATGTTCGATGGGAGTCGTGTGATCCACCATGCGACTTCCGGCCGACAGCAATGGCTGGCCACTGGCGTCAACGTACAGTGAACGCACAAGGTGTCCCGGCACTCCTTCGGTGCGAGACGAACTGTGGCAGACCAGACAGTTGTCCGTCCGCCGTTCAAACTTTGGCTTTTCTTTTTCTGCGGTATCCAGAGTGTAGAAAACTGTTCCAAGCTGAGCATCAACTGCTGAAATCTCCAGAACATCACCGGACTGGCAGAAACCCACGTAAACATCGTCATTAAAATAAATGGCGCGCGGGGTTCGAGGTGAGATGCGACGCATCTGCAGACTCGTCTTAGAAAATACCAGCATCTGAGATTCGATCGGCACGTCGAGCGCGTTCAGAATCGCTGGCAGATAACTCTTGTCACCCTCAAAGTCGAGCGCCAATTCGCCGGCATCCAGTCGCTGCTGCAGTCTTGAAATACGATTGTCCGGCGTACTTTCGCTGTACAGAATGGGCTCACGTTCAAACTCGTCAGCCGTACCCGCATTCACCCCCGCCAGAAGTGGAATAGCTGCCGCGATGAGCTGCAGCACATCTGAAAATCTCATTGTTGCTCCCCCGTTTGAGGCATTTGCATCCTTAGAAGATGTATTTATCCAGTTTATCGGTTGAATTATTCATGTCAAGGTGTAGTATTAGCGGATTCTCTTGAAAGAGGAACTCTCGTGTTATCGAAAACTGCGGAATATGCCCTTCGTACTGTCGCCTGCCTTGCCGGGGATGCGGGACGCGCCGAGTCTGCGGAATTGCTGAGCGAGCAGACAAAGGTGCCTCGGCGATATCTGCACAAAGTGCTCCAGGACTTGGTGCGGGGCGAGTTGGTTCGTTCTCGATCCGGACCGGGTGGTGGATACACGCTGGCCCGAACGCCGGATGAGATCACGATCCTTGATGTTGTGAATGCGGTCGCGCCGTTGGAACGAATCCGACATTGTCCGCTGGGCCTGCCTTCTCACACAAGTCTTTGTCCGTTGCACCGGGAGCTGGATAATGCCTACGCCGCTACTGAAGAAGCATTTTCGCGTGTGACGATCGGGCAGATCCTGCGTTCAGAAAGCAAGATCATTCCGTTGTGTGACGTTTGAATAGATACCTCGCCTGGCTGGTTTAGAATCCGTTTTGAGAACTTCAATGCCATTAACCTCGCCCTTCCATTTAAGACTCACTCTTCTCTCCGCAATCGTGGCCTGTGCCGGAGGAATCGTATTTGCCTCGGCGTCCGATGAACCAACGGCAACTTCGGAGGGCGTCAGACCTGCGACGCCAGAAAAAGAGAACGCGGAGGTTGAACAAAAAGCGGTTCCTCGTGTTCCACTTGCCGTGGCTCGCGACCGAGCGAAATTGATGCACGAGATTTATTCAGCCACGCTTGAAGTGATGCATGATCGATATTTCCATGCCGACCGCGCGATCGTTCCGGCGCGCGCGATGGAGGATGTTTTCTCTCACTTGAACGATCAGACAGGATCTCAGGCAAACTGGATCTCCGTGAATCTGAAGGCGATGAGCATCAATCATGAGCCGAAAACCGATTTCGAAAAACGCGCTGCCAGAGAAATCGTTCTGGGCGAGACCGAAATCGACGAGATAAAAGACGGGATGTACCGTCGAGCCAGTGCGATTCCCATGACGGGCGGATGCATCAGTTGCCACGGAGGATTTTTTAAAGAGCCCACCAAAGCGAAGAAATTTACGGGACTGGTGATCAGCATACCGATTCTGCCTGAATCCACCGACCAATGATGATCGTCGCTGCCATCGCCAGACGGCGGATCTCCACTGAGCGTGAAATCCAAAAAGAGTATTTCATGAAACCCGTTCGCTTATATTCGTGTATTGTGTTGATCATGGCCATCACCGTCGCGACGGGCAATGTGGGAAGTCTTGTTCCGGCAGAAGAAACGGGTGCCGACAAAATCCGTCATCCGTCATCGCAGGATATGCCGCGTGCAACAACGCTCCAGGCTCGTCGTCAGGCGGAGATTCTGCATACGTCAATTCATGCAATGTTGCAGACCGTTCACGATCGCTACTACCGCGAAGACGAAGGGCTTCCAATCCCTGCTGCCATCATGGGAGATGTGTTCAAACAGATTGAAACCGAACAAGAGGTCAAACTCCGTTGGCTGGCTGTCGAAGGACTCGCCATGAACACCGATCATCTGCCGCAGGATGACTTCGAAACCGACGCTGTGAGGTTGCTGAAATCCGGAAAAACATCTCACGAGCTTTCAACCGACGGGCTCTACCGCCGAGCCGCCCCGATTACGCTGAGCAGTCACTGTCTGAAATGCCACATGCCCGATCGGAAGAGCACCGCTGATCGCAAAGCAGGACTTATCATCTCCATCGCGGTGGAAGACCATACTTCGAGCGGCCAGAAATGAATCCGGCGAGCGGAGCGGCGTGAGCCCTCCGGTACCTCGATTTTGTACCGACAAGCTGACGCATGCCGCTCGCCAATTCTCTCACTTATGACCGCGTTATGCCAAAGCCTGCTCGGCAATATGCTTTCCGATGTTCAATGACGCCGTGGCCGCAGGAGATGGTGCGTTGCAGACGTTGATGACGCGCTCCTGACGCAGGATCACAAAATCATCGAGCAGCTTTCCGTCTAACCCCAACGCCTGGGCTCGCACACCGGCGGGGGCGGACTCCAGGTGTTCGACCCGAATCTCTGGCACCAGGACCTGAAGCGCCTTGACGAATGCCGCTTTTGAAAGGGATCGCCAGACTTCGCCAATTCCGGTTTTCCAGTTTCGCGCGACAAGCTTCAGGAATCCTGGATAAGTGACTGATTCAAAGACATCCCTCAGATTGATCGTCCGCCAGTTGTAACCTTCACGAGCCAGCGCGAAGACAGCGTTCGGGCCGCATTCGACTCCACCATGAATCATGCGCGTGAAGTGAACGCCGAGAAATGGAAATCGCGGATCGGGCACCGGATAGATCAGCGTCCGACAAAGATGATGGGCTTCTTGTTTTAATTCAAAGTACTCGCCGCGAAAGGGAACAATTCGTTCCTTCATTTTCTGCCCGCTTTGCCGAGCGATGCGATCGCTGTGCAGCCCGCCGCAGTTGATCACCTGAGTCGCCTCAAGATCACCCTGCGAAGTCCGCAGCCGCACATAGTCTGTTTTCTGATCTATAGATGTCACTTTGCAATTCAGGCGAATTTCCGCACCCGCAGCGAGCAGCAGACTTCCCAGTTTTTCGCACATTCCGGGATAATCAACGATCCCGGATTCCGGCACATGAATCGCGGAAATACCGGCACAGTGAGGTTCAAGTTCCCGCAGTCGATCGACTCCGATGATGGAACAATCCACACCATTTTGCCGGCCGCGATCGAAGATCGTCTGAAGCGCTGGCAATTGACCTTTGTCGGTTGCCACAATCACTTTACCTGTGCGCTGCCATGCGACGCCGTGTTCGTCACAGAATGCTTCCAGTGCCGCTTTGCCTTCGCGGCAATTGCGTGCCCGAAGCGAACCTGGTTTGTAGTAGATCCCGGAATGAATCACACCCGAGTTTCGACCGGTCTGATGAAACGCCAGTCTGGACTCTTTTTCGACCACGACGATTTTCACGCCAGGCTTTGATTGCGTCAACTGCCATGCCGTCGCCAGCCCGACGATCCCTCCACCGATTACCGCAAAGTCGATGTGCGACATAAGATCACTTAATCCCCGATACTTGATAGCTACCATTGCTTTTCGGAAGTTGTAGCAGATGAGTCAAGTTTTGGAATTGGTCGCAGGCATGGAGTTCCTTTCGGTAATCGAGTAGTGCAGAATCCCGGGAACCACCGGAATGAATCCGGTGGCGGGTAAATCGACAACTTGCGAGCGTCCGGTTGTTCGGCTCTTGAAGACCGTTGGGACACTGTCAGGCCGCACGGCGGTCCTGGCGCTGCTTTTGATCAAGCGGCATTTCAAGTGGCAGTGTGCGATTGTCAATCGCGTCGATCTGTTTCTGCTGACGTCCGGCAGGGCCAAGGTGAAAACTCAGCGCGGCGATCATGCCGCAGACTGTTAGAGCCACAAAACATCCGATGACCGCCATTTGATCATCAGAAAACATGCTTGATACATCCATTTGGAATTCCTTATTGAATTGATGTTTGGTCTGCGACATCGACGGATCCGCCAATCGCCGAAGCGGCTTGTAGTAGCGCCGCTCACTATTTGGTTCCTAACCCTTTTTTCGAACCGGCAGTTTCTGCCCATACCTGTTTTCGACGCGAGGCCGTATGTGGCTGCAGACAGCGTTTACGACAGCAAGATTCTTTTCACAGCCGACGAGCGGCCTCAGCAGATGTTCGGTTCCGGAAGTCTGGGCAAGCCGGAGAACCCGTTCGGCCCACGCAAACATTGCTGCTCAAAACAGTTCCTGTGCGTTCATTCGAACAAAACTCTTGCGACTGCTGTGACGATGACAACGATTGTGGGGGGCCTTTGAAAGTTGGTTGGAAAAGGGGTCAGGAACCAATAATGCGCAGCACCCTGCGGGCCATTCGGCTATTGGTTTCTGACCCCTTTTGCGAAACACCTTTTCTGGAACAAGACACAGGTAGAGGCATGAAAATCACAATCTGCAATCTGCCTGAGATTCGTCGAATCTCTGTCACCGCATTAATACTGATTGGATTCGCATTAGGCACCATTTCTGGCTGCGCCGATCAGAAGCGGCAGGCGGAAGGTCTGGTGCGCGCTGCGCTGGAACACAGTGAAGCGAATCGTCCCGCGGAAGCAATCCAATGTCTGGATCGCGCGATTGCGTTGAATCCGGGCCTTGCCGAATCCTTCTATCTGCGAGGCACCTGTAACGGAAAACTGCAGCGGACTCGAAACGCTGCCGAGGATCTCTCTGCAGCGACTCGACTGAAACCAGGCTGGGACGAAGCATGGTGCGCGCTGGGGATTGCGCAGATGACCGCAGGTGACACGAATTCCGGAATCGCATCGCTAACGAAGGCTCTGCAACTCAATGCTGCGATGCAGCCTGCATGGGAAGCGCGTGCTCGCGGACATCGTGAACTCGCCCACACGGCAGAAGAACTGCACGATCTGAGCACACTGCTGGAACTGAATTCTTCGCACCTGGACGCCCTGCTGCGTCGCGGGATTTTGTTGTCAGAAACAGATCCGGAAGCAGCGACAGACGATCTGAGCAAAGTGATCAGGCTGAACCGCGATAACGCGACCGCGTGGATGCAGCGTGGCCTGTGCTACAGTCGTCTCGGAGACGCAGATCGCGCGCTGGCCGATCTGAATCTGGCCTGTCGCCTGCGACCGGATGATTCTCGACCATGGCTGGAACGAGGTCGCTGTTTGCAGGCGCAGCGGCGTTCGAATGATGCGATCAGCGACCTGTCCAAAGCGGCGGAGATTGCCCCGAACGATTTTGCCGTTCGCCTGGAACTGGGCCAGGCATACCTGGACAGCGGCAATGCCGAAGCGGCAAGATCCCATCTGATGCTGGCCGAACGCCTTTCACCACGCGACGCAGGCCTGCGACTGGCAATGGCTCGGATCGACATCGCCAGCGGTCGCAACGATCAGGCTCTGGAGCGTCTGCGAGCGATTTTGTCTGAAGAAGATCGCTTGTCGTCATCGCAGATATCTGCCGCACGGATCTGTCTGGCTCAATTGCTTCAGGAAAACAACGAAACGGACGAAGCCATGTCCTTCGTCGAACAGGTTCTGGAAACTCAGCCTGCCGACACGACGGCCTTGCAGATTCGCGCGGGATTGCTGGCGCATTCGAATCGTCGTGAAGAAGCGATCGCCGATTATACGCAGTTGATTTCCGCTGGAGCAGCGCTGAAAACCGAGACATTCGAACAATCCGTGCTGGAACGCGGTCGGCTGCATCTCGCGGGGAACGAATGGTCTGAGGCAATTATTGACTTCACAAAATATCTGGCAGAACATCCCGATCATGTTGAGACATTGACGCTGCGTGCTCAGGCATTTCTGGCTCTGAATGAACCCGGCAAAGCTGTCACAGACCTGACGTTGGCACTTCTGAAAAAACCGGATTCGGTCGAACTGTACACGCGGCGAGCGGCGGCCTTCGACCAGTTCCACGAACCCACAGCGTCGCTCGCCGACTTGCAGAAAGCTGCCAGTCTCACTCCAACGAATTCCGGGTTGTTACAGACAGTCGCTGAACGGTTATTTCAGGATCAGCAATATGCCAAGGCTGCGAACACGCTGGACACGCTTTCCGAAACCCATGGTGGACAACTGACGAATTCCCAACGATTGCTGCGCGGCAGGGCACGCCTGGCGGACGGGAATCTTGATGGTGCCTATGAAGATGCGCGTTGGCTTACTGAAATCCCGCCAGAGTCAACCGATTCCGGGTCGTCCGATTCCGTATCGTCCACAGATGTTCTGCTGTTGCAGTCTCAGGTCGCTCTGCGTCGTCACGATGATGCGGAGGCTCTGCGGCTGATCGGAACAATTCCACAAGGGTCACTGACGCCCGAAATGCTGCTGCCGTACGGACAGACGTTGGTGCGACAGCATCAGCCGGATGCCGCGATTCGAATCTTTTCACAACTTCTGAAATCTGATAGCTCGAACACCGCCGCGTTGTTGGCGCGGGGCTCTTTGTCTCTGGAGTCCGCAGACTGGCAGGCCGCTCTGAATGATGCGACTGCGGTGCTTCGAATTTTGCCCGATGATCCACGAGCGCTGCAGATCAAGGGCATCAGCCTGTTTCAGAATGACAAGTTTCGCGAAGCCCTGGAGACGCTGGAACATCCGGCCTTACTGAGCCGCGACACGAATGACGCCCGTTGGATGAGAATTCTATGCTGCGGCCGACAGTCGCTGACGTTTCGGGAAATCGAAGAACTCAATGCACTGCTGGGGATTGCTCCGACCCATGAGGCGGCTCGCCTGCTGCGTGCGGAACTTCTGGAACGCCTGGGACATTTTGATGACGCTGTTACCGATCTGAGCGTCGTGCTCGAGCAGAACCCGAGTCATCTTGTGGCCACGAAAACTCGCGCGATGCTGAATCAGAGACGAGGCAATGCGGCTGCGGCCGTTGAAGACTTCACACGGGCGATTACGCTTTCTCCAGATGATGCGGAACTCTATTATCGTTGCGGCATTGCTCGTCATCAGGCGGGACAAAGCGATGCGGCACGTAAAGATCTGGAAAAAGCCATTGAACTGGATCCCGATCTTGCCGACGCATGGTATGTGATTGGTAACTTAGAGGCTGGTCGGGGGCAGACGGAAGCGGCTATGTCGGCGTATGCGAAAGCTGTCGAGATTCAGCCGGAACACGCGGCGGCATGGTACAACCGAGGCAACTTGCTGTTCAATCAGTCGAAGTTGCAACAGGCCGTAGACTGCTGGACGATCGCCATCACGATTCAGCCGGATCTTTTTCGAGCCTACAACAATCGTGCGGCGGCGTATGATCGGATGGATCGCGATGCCGAGGCGCTGGCTGACTATGAAAAGACATTGCTGTTGAATCCCGGATTTGTGCGTGCATGGGACAACCTGGCATGGCTGCTGGCGACGAGTGATCACAAAAAGGTCCGCGATCCGGCGCGAGCGATTCAGCTTGCGACAAAAGCCTGCGAGTTGTCAGACTTCAAAGACTGGAACTGCCTGAACACACTTGCGACCTGCTGTGCCGAGAACAAGGATTTCAAGGCCGCCGTGAGCTGGGCAAAACAAGCTCGTGAACTCGCTCCGGCAAGCGATCGTACCGAACTGGACGCGCTGGTGACAGCTTACGAAAGTCGCCTGAAAGCCGCCCGCGTGTCCGCACGACCCGGGAAGAGCGTCCGCTAAGAATCGCCCGGATCTTTAATCAAGAATAACTGGTGCGTTGGTAGCTTTTGGCGGTGCCGCAGCTTCTGATTTTAAGTCGAAATCGAAGGTGTTCTTTCCGGGCTTGATATCCGCTTTCAGTTCCGTTTTGTCTGCATATTTCGACGCAATTGCTGGTCCACTCATGCCTGTGGGCCATGAGAAATTCACTGTGTTTGGGCCAACCTTCGTTCCTGAAACACCCTCGGTGTAAGACAGCTCATAGTGCCCCTCGGCATCCACATTGGCGGTACTGGGCCTTCCCTTTTCGGGAAAGAAGGCAATGATCGCGCCTTCCATCGGCTTACCATCCATTGTCACGGTGCCAGTGACTGAACCGAGTTCCGGAAGATCTGATCCGCCACAACCAATCATCATTGTGGAAACTGTGACGAGAACGAACGAAATGATTCCTGAATTCGCTGACATGTTGACGAGTGACTCCAATCACGTAGACAAGTGAAAAGTTGAAAGAGCAGTACTAGAAAACACACACAGCCGACGCCAGCAATAACGCCTGAATCGGCTGTGTGGCAATCACATTAGCTAAACTGTGAGCACTCGACTATTTGTCGAGCTTCGGAGATTAGAATTCACCAACCACATTGCCATCACTACGTCCGAGCAAATACTCGAAAGTGCTGTCGATGTAAGTTGGTCCGGCATGGCCTCCACCGGTGGTTGCTGGTGGAGTTCCGATGCTGTTCGGTTTATGATCGATGTTCTCGCTGATGAACCGAACCGCTCCATCTCCCATCAGGAATTGGACACCACCAGCATGTGGGCTGGAGTATCCGCGTGACTGATGCACTGCATTGACCACGGTTTGGTTGATTCCCCAGTACGGAATACCGATCACTGCGAGACACGCACGACATTGTTTATTAAGGTAGCTGGCACCAAACGAACTTGCAGGAGCGAACCCAAGTGCATTCCCCGCACCGATTGACAACCCTTTAAGCTGCCAGGCACGTTCGCCTACAAGGATCGTGTTGCTGGTGCCATCGGTTATGTCACGAATTCCAATCCTTGAGTTCTGAAAGCCGATACCCAGTGGCGGACCGTAAAATCCGACAGCAGCCACCATAGACGGCGTGTTGCTGTCCCCAGTGTCCGCGTTCAACACATAGTTTGATGTGGCACCCGGAATCTTGTTTGTACCATCGTTCAGATTGCGGTTATATGAATCATCAACACCTGAGTAATTTGCAACGCCCCAATTGTTTGTAGCAGGGCCTGTGTCGCTTGCACATCGAAATGCGGCGATCGGCGTTATCATTGCCTGCGCACGCGCTCCCCCGGCTAACAGATTCTGATCGATTCGATAAGTTCCAGGCTGGACCGTGTTGTACAGCGTCCCTTGTTCAATCTGAGGCAGGATGAATGCCCCCCAACTCCAGATTGTTGGTTCTCCATCTGCTGTAGCTACGTAGCTGCTTACCCATCCCGGTGGAAATACGTTGTACGTGTCGTGGTAATTGTGCATCGCCAGACCAATCTGTTTTAGATTGTTTTTGCACTGTGTTCGGCGAGCCGCTTCACGAGCCTGCTGCACCGCAGGCAAAAGCAAAGACACAAGCACGGCGATGATGGCAATCACCACCAACAATTCAATTAAGGTGAACCCTCTCGGGTTCTTCGCTCGAAGTTTCATCATCATTCTCCTGTAACAACTAAACAACACTACGAAAATCTGGTCAAACACATGACCAGCAATAGCAAAGACAAATGCCCGCGATTGTTAGATTTTAAACCGACCTTCAGTCTGCTTAAAATTGGTTAGTCCAAAATGACTTCCGGAACCCGCTGTGGACGTTTCGTGGGTTTTGGTTCTGTCACATTCGATTCGATGTCGAAATCAAAAACATTATTGCCCGGCTCAACAACTGCCGTCAGCTCAGATTTGTTAAGCCCATATCTCTCTGGAATTGCTGGTCCAGATGTTCCAGTTTCCCAGCTCAGATGTACGGTGCTTGGCCCGATTTTGCTCCCCACAACGTCACTGGTGTACCGCAATTCGTAACGTCCTTGCTCATCTGCGACACCAGCCGCAGGCCGGCCTTTTTCCGGGAAAAAGGCAACCATGATTCCCGGCAGAGGCTTCCCGTCCATTTTGATGGTTCCGGTCACATAGCCCACCGGTGGATGATCTCCATCGCTCTTCCAGAACGTCCGCACCAGGAGGATCAGAGACAACAATCCAAGCACAATCAGAAGTTGATATTTTCCTTCCAAAGGAACCACTACTTTCTAAAAATAGCAATTAACAACAATCAAATCTCAATGACGTGGGCGAGCAGCGAGGCAAACAAAAAACAAGGGAGTTTTTCAAGTGTCAGAAGTTTTTCTTACACTTCATCTAGTTTTAGCACCATCTTAACAATATACAAGAGTCGAATTTCGTTTTCCGGCAACTATGCTTTACGGTAAATGATTGTCCATCTCAATCCTTGATCCAGAGCCAGCAGTGAGGTATCTGATGCACTTGGTGGAACTTGAGAACAGTTTTCTGGTGCGTCTTTCTGGGCCAAAACCTTGTGCGTTCCATTGCTGTTTCCGCACACAGTTTCATTCGCATCAGAGTACAGCTCGCAAAGTTCAAAATGAGAAATTATTCGAGATTCGGGAAACTTCAAGCTTGACTGTTGACTCAGACTTCAAGATAGTCATTACCAGTGATGTGGACATGGTCTGTTCGCCTACTTCTACTTCTGCTTCTGTTTCTGTTTGTCTTTGTTTTTTGGTCACGTTTTCTGGAGATGTAGTATGTTGAAAATCATCAATTTTAAGCGACGCACGCGGGGCTTTACGCTCATCGAACTCTTGGTAGTCATCGCGATCATCGCGGTGCTGGTTTCGCTGCTGTTGCCAGCCGTCCAGCAGGCACGGGAGGCGGCTCGTCGCACGCAGTGCAAGAACAATCTGAAGCAGCTTGGGCTGGCAATGCACAACTACCACGACACATTCAACGTCTTCCCTCCGGGGCATGTTTCGGATTTCCCCGGTAACAAGACATCGTCCGAACGCGGTTGCTGGACCTGGGCGACGATGTTGCTTCCGAATCTGGAGCAGACCAATCTTTACAACATTTTGGCTCCAGGCAGTCAGAAGCCACAGACTGCGGCAGCAACACCCGCAGGTCTGCAAGCGCTTCAAACACCGCTCGCTGCCTTTCGTTGCCCATCCGACACCGGGCCGTCTCTGAATAACTTCGACAATACATTATCTGGAAACGAGATGGCTGCAGGAAACTATTCCCGCTTCATCACGGACGGAACAAACAAAATCGCGATTGCCACCTCGAACTACATGGCGGTGATGAACGCCGGTGACAGCACGACGCCGGCAATCGATCCGGCACAATATGGTCCGGCACTGGGCGTTTCATTTCAGAATTCGCGGGTTGGTATTCGTGATATCACTGACGGAACGAGCAACACCCTGCACATCGGGGAGCGAGCCTGGAAGTACGGCACTTTGATTGCTGGCGCTGGAACGGTCTACGCCATCAGCGCTGATCCGCTGACAAATGTTGATCAGAGCAGCAGTTGGAACATCAAAAGTGCAAACACGAATGTTCATAGTTTGACCTACAATGGTCTGAATGCATCAGTGAATCGTGGGCATCAAGCCCGAGCCTTCAATAGTGCTCACACGGGCGGTGTCCAGTTCCTTCTGTGTGACGGATCTGTGAGATTCCTCAGCGAAAACATTGACCAGAGGATCGGCTCAGTGGGTACTGCTGGATATCCAGCGGATATCGTCACCAATACGCTCGGTCGCCTTGCGTGCCGAAATGACGGATTGGTTGTTGGAGAATTCTAGTTGGTGACGGGACCCAGTTTGCCTCGCAGGGGCTCATTGAGCAGAGCGAGCTTGCTGGCTTGTTGATTCAGTGTGATGTTGACGAAAATCCTGGTGGCGGTATCGAATGCAGCAATGCGTTTGGTACCGCCGCTTTCTCTGTGGGACACCGGTTGATGAAGAATCTACTGGTAGCACGAGTTCCAGAACCAACGTTTCGAATGATTTGATTAGATGTAGGCTTGCACGACGTTCAGGTTCCGGTGGTTTGGTCAGCAGTTCAGGGTTTCGGGTTATTCTCTGAGCGGTCAGATCTGACGTTTATTCAAGCGAGCAGCGGATGTGAGTCCCCTGATGAGTCAGGTTCCGTGCGGAAACTCATCGGCGTTTTGATTTAATCGTGGGGCAGGCATCTTGCCTGCCAGTTCGCTCGGAGAACTCATCATTTTTCAGAAAAATCCAGCAGTCAAGACTCGTGTGCCACGCGAATTCTGTACTAAATTAACACGCCGTCACGTCTCCGGGTTGCCAGCCTTCACTTCTGACCGTTCGAAGTCTACGTTAACTGCCCGCGAGAAATTGTCTGAAAGGTTTTTCGAGTTGGAGAATTGGATGAAGTCCATGATTAAAAACTGGGTGTTGTTCGTGAGTTTTTTGGCACTCTTGTGCAGTTTCGGCTGTGGTCGCGGTGATCTCCCGGAGTTGGCACCTGTGACTGGGACTGTGACATTAGATGGCGCGCCTTTTCCGAATGCCGTTGTGTACTTTCATACACAGAAAGAAAAGGGCGGGCGCCCGTCAGCAGGTGTCACCGACCCTGAAGGAAAATACGAGCTGGTCTATATTGAAGGCGTGAAGGGCGCACACATTGGGATGAATAAAGTGGAAATTGTGACGCAGTGGCCTGACGGAGAACCGGGCGAGGGTGAGTCCGAAAAGATTTCAGAGAAATATAACAGCAAGTCGACATTGAAGGCGGATGTGAAGGACGAGCGGAATGTTTTTGATTTCAGTCTTGAATCAGACAAACCGAAAAAGTAGTCGTTCAACGGAGTTTCCGTTTCCCGTCACAAAATGAGAGTCGCAATTCGGGTTGCGAATATCATCGGGAGGTCGAGGCTTCTGTCGATGCGGCGCGCCTTCAAAAAAGTCGGCTCGGCAGGAGCCTCGTCCTCCATTCAGATTCTGGATTTTTCATACAAGTTGAAACCCATGCAGCCATCTGTGACAAGTCGTCGGTGTTGTTCGTTTTTTTTGCTGACCATGACGATTCTCTGCGGCTGCACTAATTCAGATTCGTCCGGCCGAGCGGCAAGCTCGACGGATAATCCGAAGGCTGCGTGGATTACGAAACTCTCTGGTCGATACGAGACAGATTCAGCCGACGGTGAGAAACCAGTCGTCGTTGTGAAACTCGTGCGGACCGAAGTCGATGATGCCGCGTTGGTTGCACTGAAGGATTTACCAAAAATTCGCCAGTTGGAACTGCGGCACACAAAGATTGGTGATGCCGGAATCGAGCCAATAGCGGCGCTGAGCGATCTTCAGTGGCTGGATCTTAGCGAAACGACTACCGGCGACAGCGGAGTTGCTCATCTGAAGGTTCTGACAAAGCTTAAAGTCCTGAAGCTGGCGAGTACTCGCATCACGGATTCAGGACTGGCGGAACTTGCATCGCTTTCGAATCTTGAAGAATTGTGGCTTGGCAATTGTGAAATCGGCGACACCGGGATTCTCTCCATGAAGGGATGTGGTAATCTCAAAGTGCTCTCGCTGGAAGGCACAAAGATCACAGATGCCGGACTGGAAATCCTGCAAGGATTAGCCAATCTTCGTTCGCTGAATGTCAGCGGCACAGCAGTGACAGGATCCGGTTTCGTACACCTGCAGGGATCGATGCAACTGGAAAATCTGGATGCCGCCGAAAGCCAGGTCAATGACGAAGGGCTTTCGCACCTAACGACGCTCACGAACATCAGTAAACTCTGGCTCACTAATACAAAGCTGACTGATGCCGGACTTGTCCATCTTGGTGGTCTGACAAATCTGGACGAACTGGGGCTTGCAGGAACTCAGATTTCTGATGAAGGTATGCACCATTTGGTTGGACTCTCCAAACTCCTGGTCTTGCATGTGCTGAATACAAAAGTCACGATCAATGGCGCGAACTTCCTCAAAGTTGCGATCCCTGCGTGCTATATTCCGCCATACAACATGGCAGGTGTAAAGGAAACCCCGACTCCGTAGTTGCAGGCATCTCGATGTCTCCTGCAATTCATTCGTGTGGATTCGTATCCATTCGTGGCTACGACCGGCAATTTTTTGGCCACGAATGAGTTTTCGAGTCGCACTCTGATTCTTGCAAGCGGGTGACTACAATTCCAAAAGAGTATTCTCGTACCCACTGATCAAGCTCTATGATTTTTTGCGGGATCTGACGCCGCTGGAAGAATCGGACAATCCGGTGGCGAGTTTGATTCTGGCTCATTTGCTGGCGATGCAGACGACCGGAAAACCGATTGAACGGCGTGACGGGAAGTTGCGTGTGTTTCGGCTACTCTGCGATCGGGGCGTTGATTCTCAGGTGTTGCGAAAACTGTACCGTGTGATAGACTGGATGTTGGAATTGCCGCCAGAACTGGAATACAGTTTTCGAGAAGAGTTCAGAAAGATTGAGGAGATTCATAAAATGCCCTACATCCCTTCATACGAACGACTCGCCCGCAAGGAAGGCTTGGAAGAGGGTCTCGAACGGGGCCGCGAAGAGGGTGTTTTGGCAGGAAAGATTCAGGTATTACAACAGATTCTGAATCAGCCAGCCACTTCGACGAACGAACTGCTGACGGAAACGCTGGAGGCACTCGAACTAAAAATTGAAAGTCTTATGCAGGAACTTCGTTCTCGGGCATAATATAGTATAGATTCAAAATTCGGGACTTCTGACTGCGTGAGATTGACTCGAACCGGATTCCGATGCAAGGCCGGTCCTTTAGCATCGAGCGTGCAATAACTTTTGGGGCTATGCTCGCCAGAGCGTGGATCTCCGCCGTCTGGCGACGGCAGCTACAGTCACATCGGACTCTTATTTTCCGTTTGATGCTTAGTTCGTCAACATCGGTGGCAGCGACTTTGGATCGCCAATCACTTTGAACGGGCGGCGCGCGACTTCTTTTCCTGAACTTTTCAGGACCATCCAGTAGTCGCCGGGAGCCATTCGATTTCCCGTTTGATAGCGGAAATTTGCCCACAGGGAGTCTCGTGTCACATATTGTCCGAAGCTGTCGAGAATTCGTGCTTCAGAATCTTCGATGGCACATTCGACCCAAAGATCTTCGTGCGGAATATTGACGTTGCATTGGGCAATGATTGTGTCGCCGTAACCAAATTCCGTCGATCGATTCGCAAGCTGTCCACCCATGAGCCGACTCCCGACGTCGAATGAAAAGAATTTGTCTTTTTCGCGAAGTGGTCTGGGGTTATTGATCATTGCCCGAGCGACATCCTGATCAAGTTTCCTGAGCGGCATCATGCCGTTGTTAGCGCGGGTTCCGTAGCCATCAATGCGATAGTCGGCTTCGGCAGCTCCGATTGCTACCAGCGTTGCGAGAATCAGCCACACCATCGAAACCGGCACTGCTGCCGGGCGTAGTTCGATCAATCGGGCGATAGCAAAACGTGGCAGTCCCAGCAAAGATGTCGGCAGCCGCATGCGATGCACAAAACGCCGGATGGCGACGATGTCCTGTTCCGTGAGAAACGCCAGATAACAACTGATGCAGATCAGAGGAAAAATCCAGAGTCCCAGGGACACCCACGTCATAAAGTGAAACAACCCGCCAACACCCAGCGCGAAGTAACGTCCGAATGGTCTCCATACGAGAAATGGAAACGAGATTTCCCAGACAACAGTGATGTATCCGGCAGCCAGCAACAGCGGAGTCGATGTCGCCATAATTTCCCCAATGGGATTTGCATAGTTCCAGTTGCTCAGCATCCAGTACCGCATCTGTTCACCGCTGAAGAACGCCTGAGTCTGTATCTTCGTGATTGCAGCACCAAAATAGACAAAGGCAAACAGAATCTGAATCAGCCTTGCGGGCCAGACAGGCACGCGCGGAGGAATCGCCGATGCTGCACGGCCCTCTTTCCACCGTTTCAGCACAGCGTCGATCGACCAGACAAGATGGCATTCTGAAACCGCCAGAACGAGCAGGACGTGAACTGCGATGACAGAGTATTTGGTCATCGTGCTGACCGCATCCAGCAGATTGAAATACGTGTACAGCGGAGCCCCGATCAGAAATGCAAGGCGAGTCCTGAAACCGAAAACGCCGCAGATCAGGGCAAAGATCATGATGCCGTAGAGTGCCACCGCAAACGAGGGAGACAGTACAGGCAACGGTGTTCCCTGTCCAAACAGCTCGAACATTTGCTGTGACGCACCATCGCTGGAATACAGCTCCCGAACACGCGGGAATCGCCGAATCATCGGCACCAAAGCGACCGCTGTCAGAAACATTCTGACCAACGCCATTCCGTACGGAGCCTGTTCGGCAAAGAAGAATTCACGAATGCCGCCGAACAGCGTTGAACTTTTCGCCTGCAAGGATTTCATTTCGATGACTCCATTTTACTAATTCGTATTTAAACCATTCGAATCCGACGTCGCCTGGAACCTATTCTGGATATTGTTGGCGGCGGGATCGAAAAATGTGTTGTAATATGGAGTGCCTTCGCGCGATGCCAACTGCAGGCGAGGATTATCAGCGATCGTCATCAGCGTCTGCTGGCTGAACCAGTCCGGATAGGATTCGATGTTTGATCCATCGGCCATGCGAATCGCCTGCAGATGGAAATACGAAACCTTCTCCATTGGTTCGCGAAAATTGTAAGACCAAAGATGAGCGGGAACATTAAACTGCTTTGGCCAGATTTCCTGGACGACATACACTCGGTCGATCTCTGGATGGGACGTGTGAGAAAGCACGTTATTGATATGTCGCGGGATCAAGTGGCTGGAAACGTCGTAGTGAATTCGATCGACGTTACCAAATGGCTGAAACGCGCCCCACGGTTCACGAACCTCGTAATAGTCGCCGTTCGTGTCTTCCGCCACAATGTGCGTTCGGTTGTCATAGGCATGCCAGCCACAGAACATGTCCCACACAACAAGGTAGCTGAGTGTGTTCCCGCTGATTCCGATTTTCAGCGTATGCGCGACGGTGCCCCAGGTGAGGGAAAGCAGGTAGCAGGTCACAAACAGGACTGAAGCCCAGCGTTTTAGTCGCATAGTTCACCATCCTTCCATGGCAGGTGAATTCAGAAAAATCTCGCACGGCGACTTCGTCATTCTCCATTGACCCATCGTCCGTTTCGGAAACTCTGTGCTTTTTCTGAAATTCGGTCAAGACCGAACCGTACGATAACTGAAGCGCTGACGCCCTCGATTCCGAACTCTGAACAGTCATGGGTGTTCAGAAACGAGCGAATTCGCACAGTTTTTCCACATATTCCGCCGAGCCATCTCGAAGCCAGCCGTCCAGTTGAGCCGGATCTTTTAGCTGTTGACCTCGGCGCGTGGGTACGACAAGGAACGCACAATTTACGTCAGCCAGCGCGGTCATGTCGCCCCAGAGTTTTTCGAACTGCGAAACCGGAAAGACATCTTCCTGTCCCTGCCCCCAGCGTTTTTTCACATCCTTGAGCGTGATATAAGTCGGCATGCGGCGACCGATTTCTCGAATCGCAGCATCCACGAGTTTTGAATCGTTCAACACCGCGCGATTCAGACCGAAGACCGACAACAGGCGATCAATATCAATCCATGTGGTCAGCGAATTGTACCATGACAACTGGAACTCATCTTCTTCCCGTGGCATCGCAAGTCCCTCGACCAGGCGGACTCGGCCATCAACTTTTGCCAGTCCACCGCCGCGATCTTCCAGTCGCCGACTGATAACTTCGAACGACAGATCGGCAATGGATTGAATGTGCAGACCAAGACAGCCGGCATCGATACTGGCCCCCAGTGCATCGACATTGTGGAGCATCAGATACTTCAACTGCGGTCGATCATTCAGCATCTGCCGCAGCGTACCGTTTCGCAGCATATTGGGAACTTCGAACCAATGACCGACGGGGTGCATACATTGCGATGGCAGATTGTCTGTATAATCCGATGCTTCACCAGCGGTGCGTGCCCAGTTCATCAGTGCTGATCGCAAACTGACGCGAACTTTTTCCTTCTGTTGATCCAGAACCTGTTGAGCGACTTCTTCCCAGGCAAACTGCAGGTCACGCAGAGTCGGCACCATCCGCAGTCCCACGGATGCACCTCGTGAAACTCGAAAAATCCCGTCGCCGTTCTGCCGATTGAGATGTTCAACGGCCTCTCGAATCGGACGATCCGTGAGATAACCCGACGAAACAATATGCAACGGAGAAATGCCGCACTGTTTCGCAACCTTGCGAGTCTTCGCGAAGTGGATATCCAAAAACGACTGCCACTTTCCGCCCATTCGGCAGAATGGATTGAGAGCCTTCACAACACCGGCACCCTGAGTCCACCGGCTGCCGACCCCGGCGGCCAGCGAAATGACGCCCACTTCGCCATTTGCGATCGCCGCGCGGCCAAGTTCAATTGCCGATGCCGGGATATCGCGACGGGCTTCGATAACATCGTCGTGCGACACATCTTCGATCGTGACGGAAGCAGGCAGACGATTCTGCGACATTCCCAAACGCCCAGATCTCAGGTCTTCACGCAGTTGTTCGTGGGCAATCGGATCGAAGCCGTTTTCGCGCAGAAGATCTTCCAGTCGCGCGGACTGTTGAGCTTCTTTGGATGTTGAGGGCAGAATCCGCTGGATCAGGTGCGATGCCAGATAATTGCCACCGACAGAATCGCGACACGCATTGCCAACTCGTTCCAGTTCACTCCGAAGCATCGGCGTCAGTTGCGGCAAGCCACGTCGCAGCCATTCCGGAACCATCAATGCGTGGTAGCCTTTGGGCAAATCGCCGTCGTGCCGTAACTCCGCGAAGGTCCCGTTGTCGTTGATCGAAAAATCGTAGACGACCGGGTCCATTGCAAATGGAACGCCAGCTTCCATGCTGCGTTTGATCTTCAGCATTGTGGGTTGCAGCCAGTCTGCAGCCGCTTCGCGAATTAGCGGGTCAAAGATAAATCCCATACCGCCGCCAGCCATGCCGCCGAGCATCCAGAAGCCGTAGAACTGTTTGCCATACTTTGCCCGGCATTCCTGAATGAGCCGTTCGGTATATGCGTTGCTGCACCACGGAATGATCGACTGCAGCGGTTCGTGAAAGTTGCGATGCGTCGCCGAGCCAATGCCCGGAATGTCGCCCGCTTTGAGTGATGCCGTGATTTGTTCCAGCAGGCCGATCGCATCCTGACGTGCGACCCATTCCTTCTCGCAGCGGAGCAGATATTTCTCAGTGACCATTTCCAGAATCGGCCCGACATTTTGCGCCATGCCGCCGTGAACCAGGACGAGACTGGCCTGCAGCCGGCGGCGAGTTTCCTCACTGACTTCCTGCGACGAAAACACATGATGCTGCGGCATCAATCGACCGCGACTGATGCCGTGCTCCGGGTCGTCCTGTCCGGCTGCGCATCCCTGGATCAGCTTGATTCCTGGCCAGATGCCTCCGGAATCCTGCCATCCTCCGCCAGATCCGCCAATCCATTCGCCAAGAATTGCGCGAGCCGCGACGATCCGTCGATCCGATTCCTCCAGTTGTCCGGTAAACGCGGAAACCTGACTTGTCGCACGCATGCAGATGGAGATCAGCGATCCCAGCAGGTTCGTAGAAACTGCAAGTCGTGAGCCTTTTGGGATGTCGTTGACTCGGCTGGTAATTTCAAGTCCAAGACCCGGCCCGATCATCCGCGAAAATACGTCCGCAATTTTTCCGCCGCAACCCTCCATGCCGGGCGGAATCAGTCCAGCCGCGATCACTGCACCTTTTATAAGTCCAAGATAGTCGCGGGCAAAGTCGAAGACTTCATTGATGTCTCGAATTTCAACCTTTGCTTCCAGGTCAATGCTGATCAGTCGCAGGACAGGCTCATCGATCACGCGAAGACTGCAATCAATCGGAGGTTCCGTTTTTTTGTCGCGACCACGCACGGACAGATCAATCGATGCATTGATCACCTTCGCCCCTTCGGGATAGTCCATGCCCAGAAAGAAAATATCGCTCCACCCGCTGTGCGTAAAATCCATCCGAACAGCCGTGCGCTCGCGCAGGATCGGATAGCTGTTGGTGTTTTCATCAATCGTCAGCAGTTCGGGGCGAATACTCAACGGCACGTCTGCGGGATGTCCGGTGCGAAACATCCACTGATTGCCTCGAACCGTTCGCACACTGCGGCGTACCTGATCGGCCAGAGTCTGAAACGCCAGGCGGTGATACGCCTCGCCCAGGGCGCTGGAGAGCGAAACGGATGGACCGTCGGCGACAGATCGCGACAGAAATATGTCAATCGCTTCAGGGTAACGGCGATTGAGCATATGTTCGAAGCCGCCGTACGGGATGCGTCCGCTTTCACGTCCCGCAAGTTGCCGTGGCAGATGGAACCGATGAATGGCGTAAAGAAAAAACAGACTGCGAACGCGATCGTACAGATTCTCGCAATGACGTCGAAAGTCGTCGAGTTGCTGACACTCACGCAGCAGATCGTCACGTGACAGTCCTTCGCAGGCAGCGTCGAGTGAGCGATTGCGAACTGCGGCATCGGATGAAGTGATGATGTCGAGCAAGGGCATTGTCGGATTTTTGTGCTTTACGGAAATGCGCGGGGCGGGAAATCAGATTCGGAAGGTTCGAATTTCTTGAGTATATCATCCAGCAGCAGGTTCAGTATGTCTGAATGAAATGAACTGCGTGCTGATGGACAACGGTAGCTGCCATCTATTGCTAATGTATCGATTGAGCAGACTCCGCGCATAAAAAATGCCGGGAGATACCCCGGCATGAGTCATTCAGGTTGAAGCGCGCTCAAACGATGCAGGAGCGCGATCCTCAATTGGATGGGATGGCGATGTCCTGCATGATCGGCTTGCGATCTCGGAAGTCACACAGCTCCTCCCGAACAATGTTCATCGACTTTGGTGCTTCGATTCCAATGCGAACTGAATTCGGACCGATCCTCACAATTGTGACAGCGATGTCATCGCCAATCAGAATTCGTTCGCTGGTCTTTCTGGACAGTACCAACATGTTCTTCTCTCCCTGAGTCTTGTCTTGGGTCTTCCTTGATCCGTCTGGGCTGACCACATCGTGGTTCGATGGCCCCCGCTTTGCCGCCCCCGCATTCCGACCGGCAGAAACCGCCTGATATCAGATTGATTGCGACGTCATAACGATAACACTCCACTCAGGCATTGCCAATAGAAAAACCCCTAAAACCAGAGTTGCCCGAAAAGCAGGCACGACCAGGCTTGCTAAATTGTGCCCAAAAAACAGGCATTCCAATATCTACTGAGTCGCCTGCCAGTATGGCGGGTGGTTAGCTGGATTCTCCAGGGGTCCGGACCTGGAGAAGGACCAGGCGAGCGGCAGGACGTAAGTCCTCCGATTTCTGCATGGGAGGTATGGTGTGGCAAGTTCGCAAATAATCCGTGTGGCGTTGTTGGATCGGGCGACTGACGTCGCTCCGCTCGCCGGGGTTGATACCACACGCACCATGGCGAGCGGCAGGACGTAAGTCCTCCGATTTTTGCGTGGGAGGCATGGCGTGGAAAGTTCGTAAATACTCCGCGCGGCGTCGTTGAATCGGGCGACTAACGTCGCTCCGCTCGCCGGGGTTGTTTCTTTCGGTCGCGCGATTAAGCTAACCCGCGTTACGCTAGGCGCAGGAAGCCCCGGGGTTTCGGGCTCTCGCCCTCCACCCCCAAAAAAAATTAGATTTACGCCTCAACATTGCGGAGAAACAGAAGTGGTCCGGATTGGAATTATCGGCATTGGGTTCATGGGATACACCCACTTCGAAGGCGCCCGCGAGCTGGTTGGCGCCAGGGTGACCGCGATCTCGACTCGCGATCCGAAGAAGCTCGCGGGCGACTGGACCTCAATTCAGGGAAACTTTGGTCCTCCAGGCGGCCATATTGACGTTTCTGAACTGAAGTGCTGTGCGGACTATCGTGAACTTCTGGCTGACCCGAACATTGATCTCATCGACGTTTGTCTCCCAACCGACAAGCATTTTGATGTCGTGATGGATTCCCTGAAAGCTGGTAAGCCAACACTGGTTGAAAAACCGATCTCCGTTGACCTGTCGCAAGCCCAACAAATGGTGAAGGCGGCTCAGACTGCGAACGTGCCACTACTGGTCGGTCACGTACTCCCGTTTTTCCCGGAATTCCGTTTTGCGGCTGAAGTCATTCAGGACGGCCGATTCGGGAACATCAAAGCCGCGCACTTTACGCGTGTGATCAGTCCGCCTGACTGGTCGAATGGGATGTCTGACTTTCGCAAGCTCGGCGGCTGGGGCATCGATCTGCACATCCATGACAATCATTTCATCGCCCATGCGTTTGGTCGACCGGACGGAATTTTCTCCCGTGGCCTTCTGCAGGATGGATTTGTGAATCATGTTCACTCGTCTTATCTGTATAAAGACGGCCCGGCAGTTTCATGCGTCAGCGGAGGAATCGCGGCAAAGGGCTTGCAGTTCGCTCACGGCTTTGAGTTGTACTTCGAAAACGCCACAGTCCTCTTTGATGCTGGCACACTCGCTGGGGAATGGACCGTCAGCCGTCCGCTGAGCGTGATCACAAACGACGGCAAGATGACTCACCCGGACCTTGGCGGCAGCGGCAAATGGTGCGGAGCATTCACGGATGAACTCCAGGTCGCCGTCGATACCGTAGCTGGCAAGCAGTCACCAGGACCACTTTCCAGCAGCACGGCGCTTGCGGCTCTGCAACTGTGCTGGGCCGAAGCCGCCAGCATCGAAGCCGGTGCGATCGTGCCACTGTAGCGCGATGGAACAAGCACGCGATGAGCATTGAGCGGTAATTCACAACCCCACCCGCCGAAGGCAGGGAGGGGTCGGGCCGAGCGAAGCGATGGACCGGGGGAGGGCACAGGCGAGATGTAAATTCTGGAATAGTGTTCAAGCACGATGCACGCCCCCTCCCGGACGTTGCTTCGCTCGTCCGACCTCCAGACGCTTTGCGTGGGGGAGGTTGATTGCGAACATCTGGCCGCGAATCGGACGTTTGTTTTGAAAGCGTTACTTACCCGCCTGGCTCAGCAAAGAAAAACCAGCAAACCGCATCCCCGACAACGCGTTGCCCCTGAGATGCGGTTTGCGGCTTTTCACGCGGGTCGTTAGTACGACCGGAGTTGACTTACAGTGAGCCCATCTGATCGCCGAATGTTCGCCATTCCATGGTGCTCGGGTCGGCGACTTTGCGATAACCAAGACTCATCATAACTTCAAGAACTTCGCTCCACGTCGGAAACGGTCGACCGCTTTTACGCTTGTAGTCGTCCATCGACTTCATGAATTCGATTTCGTTGTCTGAATAATCACGTTCGCAGGTCGTCGGATCAATCTGCCGACGGCGGTCCTGTCGACGACGATCAATAATTTCACGACGTTCCTCGATCGTCAATTCTGGCGGTGCCGGATCAACGTCGGGCAAGTCCTTACTGGGACGTTTGTTCTTGTTTTCCAGCGATTTGGCTTCAACACTCGCAGGTCTGCGGTTTGAAGTCATTCGCCTGCGACCTGACCTGCGCCGTTCTTCGACAAGCAGATCAGAAGAATAATCCGACATAACAAAGCACCCTTTTTCACGTTTTGCGGGGTCGAAACGAGATTTGTTTTCGCGCGTCTGGAATCAGTCCGCGCAATAACGGTTTAAGCCGGATGCGGTGGGACCGCATGTTAGGTTCTCGGATTCAATCCTCTGAATCACGACAACTTGCCAATTTCTCCGACAGGGAACTATTCCCCACAGATGGCAGGACGGGGGAAATAAGACGATTGCTGAGGCATGTTCATCAAAAGAAACATTAGCGATCGTGGAAGAAAACCGGTTGTAACGATCAGTCTATTTGTGATAACCCAGTGAGGCCACGACGTCGAACAGTTCTTCAAAAGTGATGAAGCGGCGGCGATGGGCCAACTTGTAGTCGTCAACAGCGTTCGCCAATTCGGCGACTTCTGGGCGTGCCGACCGGTCTCCATCACGAAACTGACGGCGTTCTGACTGACTTTGGGTCGCACCGGCGTCGTGCTGGCGACGTTCAACAAAAACAGATCCCGGTTGCTCGACTACTGATTGCTGGCTCATGGACAGGGTCACCTTTCGCTATATTACGCTCGCCGGAATGCAGGATTGCTGACGTCACGTGTGGTAACCATTCGTTGAGATTCCACACCCCGCAAATGACTTTTTCGCTTGTCAAAGAGTTTCGAACGCGACGGTGACTGATCTGGCACGATTTCACCAGATGTATTGAAGAGACTGATTACGACCTTTCCGGATTTTCCCGCATGCATCTGTTGCATGTTTGCCACATGCCGTTGAAATACACTTCTTTGGATCATCTCCGTTTCCAGAATTTCGGTGGAATCGTCATGACTGTTATCAGCGTCCTTGGTGCGGGAGCGATGGGGACCGCCTGCGCATGGGTCGCCGCTCAGAATCCAGACGTCGCCGTTCGCCTTTGGGCGCGGAACGAAACGTTTGCGCGGCATATTCACGAAACTCGCGAAAACAGTCGGCTGCTGCCTCGCGTCAGATTGCCTGCCAGCATCACGGTGACCGCCGATCCGGAATTCGCGCTGCGAGATTCTTCGGTAGTCCTGGTCTGCATTCCAACGCGAGGTCTGCGCGACGCAATGCAGCAACTGGCGTCGATGATCCCGGATCAGGCGATCCTGGTCAGTGCTGTAAAGGGAATCGAGAATGAGACCCTGATGCGGCCAAGTCAGATCATTCAGCAGATCGTCGGCCAGCGGCCGGTCGTGGTGCTCGGCGGACCTTGTCACGCAGAAGAAATCACTGCCGGGAAACCTGCAAGTATTGTGGCCGCGTGCGAATCCATTGCAGCAGCCGAACAAATTCAGTCGTTGATGTCGATGGAAACGCTCCGAGTCTATGCGAATCCGGACCAGCAGGGTGTTGAACTCGCTGGTGCCTGCAAGAATGTCATCGCCATCGCCGCCGGGATTGGTGACGGACTTGGTTTCGGTGACAACGCAAAGGCAGCCTTGCTGACGCGCGGGCTGGCGGAGATGGTACGATTCGGCACTGCACTGGGGGCAAACAGCGAAACGTTTTTTGGTCTGGCCGGCCTGGGAGATCTTGTGACAACATGCAACAGCCCGCACAGCCGCAATCGTTTTGTCGGCGAAGCTCTGGGACATGGCCGGACTCTTATCGAGATTCAGGAATCCATGACAGCCGTTGCCGAAGGCATCTTCACGGCACGCAGTGTTTACCATCTGGCTCGTCAGCGCGGCATCAACATGCCGATCGCCGAACAGGTTTACCGGGTACTCTTTGAAGGCAAATCTCCACGCGGCGCGACAGTCGAACTGATGCAACGCCCGTTGAGGCTGGAGTAACAGCGATGGAGACTGCGACGACGCAAAGATCCTCTGTGATACTTTGTTCCACGGATTTGATGCTGATCAGTTCTGTCAGTGGAGCTGCAGAATCCTGTGGTTTCCAGTTCACTTCCGTGAATTCTGTGCAGACTGCCGTCGAGAAATCATCGACGCCGCGCTGCATCGTTTGCCTGGATCTTTCCGCAACTTTCAGTGATCCTCGCGAATTTGCAGCAAATGCTTCTCCAGAGTTGCTGGCTCGTTCAATCGCATTCGGCCCGCATGTTCATACCGCCAAACTGGATGCCGCCCGCGCTGCCGGAATCGGACGAGTGATGAGTCGAGGGCAATTTGTCTCAGGGCTTGGGACGCACTTCGTCGTGTGAGCTCGGGGCGCTCAGCGAACAAACCTCCGATCCCTGATCGCAGTTTTCCGTAGATCTACTGAATATCTGGAGTTCAATACGATGAACCAAATCCGTGTTGGAATCGTTGGACTTGGTGCAAACGCTCGCCTTCATCATGTTCCGCGACTGCGCGCCTGCGAGAATGTGGAAATTGTGGGCGTGTGCAACCAGCGGCCGGAATCAACGCAGGCTGCAGCCTGTATCACCTCAGCGGCGTGATGCGGCACGGCCCCGGAACTCAGATTCAGTTGCACGGTAGCGAAGGAACATTGAAATACGAATTCTCACCAGCCGAACGATTGCTCGGTTCGAGGACGGGTGACAAGAAATTGAAAGTCATTGAGATCCCGTCCGATAAAGCCGGTGGTTGGCGCGTCGAGGAAGAATTCATCAACGCGATTCGCGGAATCGAAAAAGTGCAGTTTACCAAGTTCGCGGCCGGCGTCCGCTACATGGATTTCACCGAAGCAGTTGCCCGTAGCGCGGCGGCAGGTGCGCTGACAGATGTTCCGGGGGCTCCCGGCACATCTGCCTGAACTGGCACAACATGACAAACAGCGACAATGACTTCACGATTCCTTTACTCTGCAGAAAGCACCCACATGACCTATCCAAGAAGTTTTTCGCATATTGGCATTTCCGTGACGGACTTAGATCAAGCCGTCGACTTCTACACGAAAACGTTGGGGTGGTACGTCATCATGCCGCCCACCGAAGTTGTGTCGGATGACTCTGCTATTGGAGTGATGTGCAACGACGTATTTGAGATCTATTCACACAGCTATGAACTCACGTATTCAGCAGGCGCATACCAGGGCGATTCAAAATGAAAGGTGGTCTAGGCGCGTCGGGAAAACAAGATCCGGGACACATCGCTGGGGTGCGCGACAAATAGCAATCTGATAAAACGTTTTAAGATAACCTTTGGGAGTTATCGAATTTCGCGAGTTTGATTCCGCCCTGTGCCAGCTTGCCTGGCACGAGCGGATGTTTTGTGATTAGACAATGGGAACAAACGCGAGGCCACCCGGTTGGCTTGCCCAACTGGAACTGTAAGTTTTGCAAAATGAATCCTGGCCCAACGCAATGCGGCAAAGTTATTT